>ERZ808041.27-NODE-27-length-199188-cov-13.760752_pt1 | contig 199188 bp, 170 predicted proteins | sample MGYA00380192_ERZ808041 | MGnify/ENA primary metagenome ERZ808041 (study PRJEB31490, sample SAMN06133412) | mouse gut metagenome | isolation source: Z1_1 | host: mice | place: China: Chengdu | collected 2015-05 ...
CACCTTCGCTCTTTTGTCATGCTTATTTTTATTTCGTTGTCATTATACACCATTTCTGACGATTTGAGAAATTTCCTGTAAGTCAAGAACAGCGCATCTTTTCTCTCCAAAAAGATGCGCTATGTAAACTTACATAATCATATAGTCTCTCACAAAATTTATACCTTCCCGATGTTCATAGGCCTTCTTACATTGCCAGAAATTTTCTTTCTCAAATTTTTCTGTGACATCTTTTTTTATTCCCTTCGCCATACAATATTCATAGACTTTTTGTACTGCCTGCTGCATCACTTTGTAATCAGCCGTCGCAGTTTGAATCAAATAACCATACATATCCCCTATCTCCTCGTCAGAAAGTACATCCGAAGCCAACGTGTAATAATCTATTTTCAAATTGACATAAGAATGCACCGAATATCCCAAAGCCTTCGAGTAATCCGGCGAGTTGATTAACTCCAAAAACTTTTCTTCTCCTTTCTCATAATGATATGCTGCAGAACCAAAATATTGATTTTTCAATTCATACACTCCCCATGCCATTTCATTTTTTGCCAATGCATGACGAATCTGATATGATCTTTTCTGAATCTGCTGTGCATTATTCAAAAAAGTATTTGCATTCTCAAACTGATTTTTCCTTTGCTCATAAAGCCCCCGCTGCATCTAATAGTAGCTTATTTTCTCATAATCTTTCTCTATTGAAATAAAAATTTCACCAATGTCGTCAAGATCTAATTTCACGTTATTAATTAATGCGTCCAGCTTTAATAATTTCTCAAAATAAGTATTCCACTCATTTTCTTCACCCTCTGTAAAAAGTCCCTCAAACATTCGAAAATATTTAAGAAGAATTCGTTGTTTATCCTTGGATGAAAGTTTGCTTTTCACAATCATTTCAAAAACTTCCGCACACTGAATTTTCAAGTTCCCACTCTCATCTTCAATAACAATATCTTCAAATACATTCAAAAACTTAGTAATATTGAAGTTTTTGTCCAACATTGCCTGCAATTTTTTCGGATAATCTTCAAATCCCATAAGATACAAGACGCAGATTTCATCAAAAAAATTCTTATCTTTCGTTTCTACTTCAAGTTTCTCATAACAATTCGTAAAAAACTCCTCAAAACCTCTCCCATGTGTAAGCGTATAGAAAACATCTATCACAGAGACCTTAGATTTTATGAATTTTATTTTTTCTGAATCACTATCTCCATACTGATTCAATTCCCCCAGGCGATGTTTTTCCTTTAATTTATCCAAGACATTATTCGCAATATTGTAATTCATTTGCGGCTTAATCATTATTTCCCTAACCCGCATATCAATCAACTCATGCCTCTTCATCTCATGATAATATGGCTTAGAAACCAGAATAAACACCATACGCCCTATATTCTCCGGCTTATTATTCATAAAATCGACCAGACACTTATATTGCATAGCAGCGTCTTCCACCAATAGTGCTATATTGCTTCCCACCGGCAAAACTTTCACATAATCTTTTAACAATTCCAATTCCATTGCACTTTTAAAATTGTATTCATATGCTTCATAACCAGCTTTATACAAATCAAACAATATCCTTCTTGCAAAAACGCTTTTCCCAACATAACTGCTTCCTACAACCGCTACTATCTTTTGATTGCTATCTTTCTGTATCCATTCAACACATTTCTGTCCTTCCGGTAGCAAAACATCCCATGCTTCTGCAAAGTCCGTCCATGTTGAATATCTCCCATAATACAATTCGCTTGTATAATATTTCTTATGAACGGCACGTTCTGCTACCTTTTGAAAATAGTAATCTTTAAGCACCTTCTCTTTTTCAAGAAGCATGTCCATACTATTTGTAATATGCGCGCACTTTTCCAAAAACACTTTTGCAGTCCAGGGTAGATAATAAAAATCCTCGTTATTATTTATCATCTTTTTTAATTTTGTTTTTATGGAAGGCGCTATAAAAAAATATCTCCTCCCGTTTGATCTGGAGCCACTCTTCTTATATTTATTAATGAGATACAAAATATCCTCCTCATTAAATTCCGTTCCGACGAAAATCACATCTGAATCAAAAAAATCCTGTGCAAATGATCTGAGCTTAAAGTTTTCCTGATCAATCGAATCCTGATATTCGTCTTTTCCAAATATAAAGCCCACTTCAGGATTTCTTACACATCCATGAACCTTTATCAACTGAGTCGTGTTCTCATTAAAGCATTTACGCACCGCCTCATTCTGTACGCACAGTGCTTTCCCCGCTTCCTCATAAATGTTTTCCACCAGATCGTCAATATTCAAAGTATAGATTCGTTTCCATCTATACTCTAATAACAGCTTGTGAAACGGATCTGCCTTATTCGGACGTGCTCCCTTAAAAACCTTTATTAAATAATTTGCTAATTCCGCTTTACGCTCTTTTCCCTCTGAATTAATAGAGCCACACAGTTCTTCTAATGAATAATTCTTCATTTCCTCAAAGTCTTCTTCTGTGATGTTTAACCGCTCCAATTTAACATTCTTATAAAATTTTTCAAAAATATTTTCCTTTAATGTTTCGCCAACCGGCAGTTCCTCTTTTCCCTTAACCGCCCCTCTTGAAAACCCTGCGCCAAGAAACAAGATCGGATTTCTCATTTTCAACGATTGTTCCAATAATTCTTCGTTCTCTAGATCCATACAATTCTCTCCTTTACATTATATATTTCCCCACACCTTAATAATTTTATTATATCCCCTCCTCTCCCGCTCCACCATTCGATATCACGTAATTCTCCAAACCCATTCCCTATCTACACACAAAAAACACCATGCAATATGGCGCGTAAATCCAAATTCATACCATAGCACACGGTGCTTTTATCAAGCACGGAATATTATTTTATAATATCTCCTCCCGCCAATCCCAGTCTGTCACTTTCGATCTGCACGCCGAGACTTGCCAACGTAGTCGGATAAACATCAATCGTAGTATAATCAAGCTCCCACACGGATTTTGAACAATCGTAGAAATTCCTCTCCTGGCAAATGCAAAATACTTTTTTCTCTACTACTTCCCCTTTTTCGAGGTAGTTCTTCCATTTTTGCACACATGTTCATATCCAAAAAAAGATTTCGTCAACCCCGGCATCTGATCTCTTTCCTCCGCCTGAACTCCCATCGTTACCTGCTGCGGTGAATCAATCTGTGGCACCTGTCCATCCTGTAACTCGGCAATTAAGTTCAAAAATTCGTCATCCATTACATCTCCCTCCTTTCTACTCATTTATTGTATCACCATATAACATATATAAAACAAAAAGGAAATACCTACCATCACCAATCCCATTTTATACTGCTTTATACGACTGTCATTCACTGCTTTATTTTGCTTTGATGCAACGATAATGTATTTTATTATTGCACTGCAAAATATCTCTTCCTCTAGCGCCATATATTCCGGCTTATAAAAATCTTCTACTTTTAAAATCGTATACTCATTCGTCTTTATGGTCATAAACATACACACCATAGAAATTATCGCAAAGGAAACAATTAACAGTAGCAATCCTATCTGTAATTCCGTATCCATAATCCCATTATTTATTATTTGATTTCCAGAATCAGTTATACTTATTCTATCCAACACCAGAAAAACGTATGTCGCAATAATAGGCAGCGCAATATTTATCTTCGTATCAATGACACTCGTTCTGTTATGCTCGCTTTGATATTCTTCGATTGCTATGTCCATAAGCACCTTCGCGGAAGGGAACTTTCGAAATCGGGGTTTGCGCTGTTCCTTTTTAACTTGTTCCTCCATTTTTTCTCTCTCTTCTTCTTTTATTGCAGCTTGTTTCTCTGTTATCCCATCTGCATGTCCCTTATCCGCTTTAACATTCTTTTTTCCAATAAGATAGCCCAAAAAGCATGAAAACATAATAATCCCTGCTATAACTACAAATACATTATAGATTTTCACCAAACTTCCGCATCCTTTAAGAGCATTAACCTCCAGTGCTAAAAAAGCAGATATAACATCGTATATTAATTCCAGAATTTCCACATTTCCATTAACATTGTTCGTCCAAAATCGTTTTATAACATATGCCCCTGAACATAAAACAGCAAAATCTATTAGTAATGCAGCTGTCAAAATCCAAAGTTTTCTCTCATCTTCGTTTTCATTTTCATTCAAAAATCTATCTCCACAAAACACATAACGAATCAAGATATATTGAAACTTTAAATATGCTATCAAACATACAATCAGCAATAGTAAGCTTCCTATTTTAACGATTACTTCATAATGCGTTCCTCTGATACACGCCTGTCCAAGAAGGATAATACCCGGCAAAATAGCTACCGTTCCAACTTCCGTTGTAACTTTTTTTAACATGGCAGGTATATCTTTCGCCGCCTTAAACAAAATTGATAAATACCCATTTAGCAGCACATATGTTATAACTCCAAAAAACAACGCATCTGAACTTAATATCCCATATTCCCCCCATGTCAAACCAACTACAACCACCACTTCAATTGTACCGTATAACATCTTCCTTTTCCAACTATTACCAGCGTACGGAATTATCAAAAATCCAAATTTATATATACAAGACTTTATCTTACACCCCCCTGCATCCTTGCCCCTAATCAACCACGCCATATAGATACCAAGCCCCACACAACAAACTATGGGAATTGAAACCTCATTTATTGCTACATCGATTGTGTTCATCCTCCGGACCCCTATTACAATTTTACAAATAGTATTTACAATTCAATTATACTCTCTTCTCTCCCGCTTCACCATTCGATATCACGTAATTTTTCCAGCCACATTACACGCATCCCCCTCTTCCCCCAAATACCTTAAATTCCCGCAAACTAAGTCCCATCCGAGGCTTTATCCCTTAGGAACCGGACATTGAAGGTTTCTGAAGGTAAAAAATCTACCATAGTATTCACCGCTTACATTTTTTACTCGGTTTCTTAGAATCCTGCCATAAATGCACATAGCCTTTACAGTCACAATTGTAAAGGCTATGAATAAACATATTAAAAAGGAAATATTAAATTTATCGTGTCGAAATCTTTACCGTAAATGTGTCTGTTGCAAGAAGTATGTACTCTCCGGCTCTATTTATACCATATGTGTGCACCTGATATTTCCCCGCACTCTTATGCATTGAAATCGGCACATATTTCTGCCATGTCCCGCTGCTGGTATTATCTCCGTCATACCACACAAGATCATCCTGTCCATTCACTTCGCTCCATACGGCAAAAGTTACTTTTTGGACTCCACCGGACACTCCAACATTTTGTGCTGTTATATTGCATACCGTCTCATCCCCGGATAACAATACTGTTAATTTCGTCTTGGGCTGATTTACTGTGGCTTTCGTCTCACCAACAAATTCATATACACCGTTTCCTGCTGTCACATAAACGTGTGCCACATATACTCCGTAATCATATTGATGATTTTTTATGTCCACATGAGCTCTGTAGCTTCCATCACGCTGTTTCGTTGCCGTATACCAGTATATATTATCCTGACTATTCCCACTCCATACCGGCACCTGCACAGTGCTCACCCCTGAAACAGACGTTATTCCCGATACCACTACATCAAAGGTCCCCGTTCCATAATTCACATTCTTAACTGCTATTTTTTGTACTTTTACATCCGATATGACAAACGTATCTCTTGCAAGAAGTATATACTCTCCCTTTTGGTCTATACCATATGCATGTACCTGATATCTTCCTCCGCTCTTGTGCAGCGCAATTGGCACATATTTCTGCCATACTCCATTGCTGATATTATCTCCATCATACCATATAAGGTCATCCTGACCGCCTGCGTCACTCCATACCGCAAATGAAACCTTCCGAACTCCTCCGGGTACTCCAACGTCCTTTGCCGTTATATTGCACACCGTCTCATCCCCGGATAACAATATCTGCAGCTTCGTCTGAGGCTGGTTCATGGTCGCCTTGCTTCTTCCTGCAAACTCGGTTACACCATTCCCCGCTGTCATATAAACATGTATGGTATATACTCCATACGCATACTTATGATTTTTGATATCTACATGCGCTATATAACTTCCGTCCTTCTGTTTTTCCGCTGTGTACCAGTATATATTACCCTGACCGTTCTCGCTCCATACCGGTACGCGCACTGTACTTACTCCCGATACAGATGTTATTCCTGATACCACTACATCAAATGTTCCTGCCCCTGGATTCACATTCTGCACTGCAATTCCATTGACTTTTACCCCGGATACTGTAAAGGTGTCTCTTGCAAGAAGTATATATTCTCCACTTTTATTTATGCCATATGCATGCACCTGATAGGTTCCCACACTCTTATGCATTGAAACCGGCACATACTTCTGCCATATTCCATTAGAAATATTATCCGCATCATACCACACAAGGTCGTCCTGACCATCCACTTCACTCCATACCGCAAAGGATACCTTTTGCAAACCGCCGGGCACTCCGACATTTTCTGCCGTTACATTGCATACCGTCTCATCCCCGGACAACAATGCTTTCAGATCCGTCCGCGGCTGCTCCATCGTGGTCTTCGTCTCTCCTACAAATTCATAAACACCATTTCCCCCTGTCACGTAAACGTGTGCTGTATATACTCCGTAATCGTATTTATGATTCTCTATATCCACATGTGCAATATAGCTGCCATTCCGCTGCTTTGTTGCCGTATACCAATAGATATTATCCTGACTGTTCCCGCTCCATACCGGCACCTGCACGGTACTTACTCCTGAAACAGATGTAATCCCGGATACCACGACATCAAAGGTTCCTGCTCCCGTGTTCACATTTTGAGCCGCTATTTTCTGTACCTTTATATCCGATACTGTGAAGGTATTTGTTGCAAGAAGTGTATATTTTCCACTCTGATCTACACTATATGCATGTACCTGATATCTTCCCCCGTTCTTATGCAGGACAATGGGCACATATTTCTGCCATGTTCCGCTGGCAATGTTATCGCCATCATACCACTGTAAATCGTCCTGACCGCCTGCCTCGCTCCATACCGCGAACGATACCTTTCCACCAAGAGCTCCAACATTCTCTGCCGTTATATTGCACACTGTTTCATCTCCGGATAGCAGCAGTTTCAAACTTGTCTGCGGCTGAACCACCGTGGTCTGAGTCTCTCCTACAAGCTCACAAACACCATTTCCCGCTGTCACATAAACCTGCGCTGTATATACTCCATACTCATATTTATGATTCTTTATATCTACATGTGCTATGTAACTGCCATCCCTTTGCTTTACTGCCGTATACCGATGTATATTGCCCTGATTATTTCCACTCCATACAGATACCTTGACCTCTGAGATCCCACTCGGTGCGTATACGCCTTTTACCACGACCTCGAAAGTACCTTTTCCATTATCCGTATTTTGGATGTTAATACCCTGTATCGAAATTTCCTCTTTACTTTTTGTCTTACAGGTCAGCTGATTATCCGCATAAGAAACTGACAATTCTGTATTATCCCAGTCCCTCTTTGACAACTGATATGCCACCAGATTATAGATAACATTCTTGTAACTATCAGGCATACTGTCTGTCACCGGAAGTATAAACTCTGTCTCACCGCCCGCTATCTTCTGTCTGATAATATCTACAAACGGATCTGACCACTGTGCTATCTCACCGGTTTTAATAAAATAATTATTTTCCAACGATGAAGATTCATATCCCGATACTGCTGCCTTATGATCCGTATGAACAAGACCAATGATGTAGTCTGTCAAGCCAAAATACATATGTTCGTAATACGTATCCTTATAATCGACTCCCATATCATCCCATGTACTGTCAACCTGATACCACTCACCATCCATTTTTACGGCCGTCCATACGTGACCATTTCCGGTAATTCGCCCAGTTTGAATCCCCACCTTATTAAGGAGCATTACATAGGCTCTGTGATAAGCCTCACAAGTACCCTTCCCCCGCGCCAGCACACCTTCCGCAGAGCAATAACTATATGAGTAATCGTAATCCGCATGATCTAAAATCCAATCATGCAGCCAGAGTGCTTTCTCAAAGTCCGTTGAACACTCTATCTGGCATTGTGCTGCCACGGTATCTACTATTTGTTCTACTGACGGATAATTTGCATCTTGTATCACAATTTGATAGTCGTATAATCCAGTATTTACCGTATCATATGTTGCCATATCAATGACACTGAAGCGGAGATAATATGTTCCGGATGCGTAGAAGGTAAAAGTAAATTCGTTACTCTCTTTATAAGATCCGTTAGAGCCATAACTGATGTCATAAACACTTACCAGTTCTGAGCCATCATATACCATAAGCCCGCCAATTCGGTATTTATAATTCCCGGAGCCGCCTGTCGCACTCATTTTAAAAGTCACTTGCTGTCCGCACTTTATATCAACCGGATACTCTACAGAAAGCGTTAACTCACTATCTGCTATGACAGACGGATTCTGATCAGAGGTATCTCGTACATCATCCAAAAGCATTTCGCCAAAATCTTCCGGCAACATTTCCTCTGTACAATCTACTACTATATCATTATTTTCATTCTCATCTGCTACCGGTTCCTCCGTATCATCTGGCGCCGGTTTCTCCGTATCATCTGCTATCGGTTTCTCCGTATCATCTGCTACCGGTTCCTCCGTATCATCTGGCGCCAAGCTGCCGCTCCCATTATCGTCATTGACATCTGAGACCGGTTCTGCAATTTCTTCTGTTTCCTGCATATTTGTACTTTCTTCCCCATGGACAGAAAGTGGAACTCCAGAAAAAAGAATAGATAATGACAGTATCATACTTATTATAACTTTTTTAGCTTTCATACTTTTCTCCCATACCTATCAGGCGTAAGCTCCTTGGCACCTTTTCCGCCATAAAATCCCTTCTGACCCGCCTGACATCTACAATCGCACCAACAATATTATTAGGAACATTCTCATTGCTAACTAAAAGCTGTTTTGCATCCTTCGGCAGGCAATAGCCTCCATACCCCAAAGACGGATTACTATAATGTGACCAATCTTTAGATCTAATCCTATTCCCTCAATAATCTGCCTTGTATCCAAATTCCGAGCCTCGGTCTCTGGGGTATGCCTGCAATAATTTTTGAGAAATACAAATTATCATAAAGCACTTGCCCATCTCTCAAAAATTCCATTAAAAACATAATATTAGCAATACGCTCCGTATAACCAGCCAGGATCGTTGGCTCTACAGCCATCATTGCATTCGTGTTAATTTCAAATACTTTCTTGATAATATCTTCACCAAAAGATGTATCAAAAAAGTTCTTATTTCTTATCCACAATCGGAGATTTTCTGCTATTTATCATCTCAACTTTTTCTAGCAAAATATCACGAACAACTACCTCATTATGATACGTCAGAAGAATCACGTTTTCTACTCTCATATATCCAGTTCATGCAACCGCAATCTTGATCTTGTACTTTCTCTACTAAATTGCAGTCTTTATTGCTGCAATCACTCTGTCAATTTCTTTGTCCCCAACCACATACGAAGTCGGTAAATTAAAACCGCACTTAGAAATCCTCGTACTGACCCTATTGGAAAACACGTATTCTTTATATATTTCCATTTCACTCAATGGAATAAAAAATGGTCTCGCATCAATATTCATATCTACCATCGCTTTCATACAAGCATCCCTTTTCTTCTCGTCACTCACATAAGCAGTAACCAGCCATGCTATTTTCTTTCTCTCTGGCAAATCATTCCTCTGCAGCTCAACCCCTTCAATTTCACTCAATCTATTCCGATAAGCATTCTCCAATGTTTCACGCCATTCTAACGTGTTTTCAATATTTTCAAGCTGTGCCACTCCAATAGCCGCCTGCAAATTTGTCATTCGATAATTGTAGCCTATCACCTCATGATAATATTTACGCTCTTTACTCATTCCATGATCACGATATATCCTCATTTTCTTGTCTAACTCCTGGTTATTGGTAATACACATACCGCCTTCACCAGTCGTAATAACCTTATTTCCAAAAAAAGAAAAACATCCTATATCTCCAAAACTCCCAACTTTTTTCCCTGCAAACATTGCCCCATGTGCTTCCGCGCAATCCTCCACCACATAGAGATTATTTTTCTTTGCAATGTCCATTATCCGTTTCATATCGCAGGGTTGTCCATAGATATGAACTGGTATGATCGCCTTTGTTTTTTCTGTGATAGCCTTTTCAATTTCATCAGGATCAATGCACCATCCATCTTCCTCAATATCCACAATGACTGGCGTTGCTCCCGTATATAATACAGCATTAATTGTGGCAGCAAAGGTAATATCCGGAACGATTACCTCATCTCCCTTTCCAATCCCTAATGTTACCAATGCCAAATGAAGCGCTGTCGTACCGTTTGATGTTGCAACTCCATAGTGTACACCACAGTAATCCGAAAACTTGTCTTCAAATTCTGTTACATATTTACCAGTACTAGAAATCCATGTTGACAAAAAACCATCCAGCAAATAATCTAATTCTTTTCCATTTAACTGTGGCTGCGCAATCGCCAATTTCATCTGGCCGTTATATTTACTATAATCGACAACCTGCATCCTTTCGTTCACAAGCGGAATGATTCTTATTTTTGAACTAAATTTATCAAAAATCTGTTTCGGATTCTCATCCACAAAAGCGTATACGCATTCCTTGCTCTCAATTTCAGCCACGGATTCATCCAACGTCAATCCTCTTAATAATCCTCTCCGAACATCCCCGTCTGTCACAACTCCTTTTAAAACATCATTATCATCAACAACAAAGACAACTCCTTTTGCATTCTCATTAATTTTATTCAATGCCTGTCTTATTGTATTCTTTTCATTACACAAAATATTTTTTTCCATTTCCCAATACCCGTATCCTTCCTGTACCCGAATCTATACTTCCAGCGCAATTCAACTAAATATGTATTCTTTTCGCCGGACAACCAACATAAGTTCCTTTTTCATGAATATTCCGTATCACAACGCTCCCCGCACCTATCACGACATCATTTGTAATCGTTATCCCATCAATCACTGTACTTCCTGCTCCCAGAAAAACAGAATTTCCGATATTACATCTTCCACAAACAACCGTTCCTGGTGCACAATGTGTGTGATCTCCTATTTTTGTTTCATGTTCTATCACACTTCCTGTATTAATGATAGCATTTCTCCCTACTTCAGCCAAGGGTCCTATATACACCTTTTCTGCAACATACGTTCCAGCACCAACCATACATTCTAATCCGAATACCGCTGATATCGAAAGTATTTTCTGCGGAACCCCCCCCGCCTCCATCGCCCGCTTATACATTTGCTTTCTTTTCTGATTATCTCCTATTCCAACCAGATATTCAAACTTCCCATTCTGCTGCTCCCAAAAAATATCCTCCCGCATGGTTTCACACCCTAGGATTCGCTCGCCCTCTTTGCAATTAGGATCCACCAGCACTATATCACATTCTCTTTGAGCTGTCTTCACTGCATTTATGATACTTCTTGCATGACCGCCACATCCAAATATATATAACAAGTCCCCCATTTCACTCACCTGCCACCAGCTTGACACTGTTTAAAATTTCTTCTATGCTACCATTCGACTCCAGTGTTACTGGTATGCCGCCATCAAAAAATTCAAAATACGCATCTAAAATCTCACTTCTCCCACAAAATGGTTTATGTTGGTCAACAATACCGTTATTGTCACTCATATGCAACCATCTCACAAACGGAGCAAATTGTCCACATTCTTTTTTATAATCTTTGTCAAGCGTATTTGCAGATACATGAAGATGCCCCAAATCCAAAAGCAATTCGAACGCCAATTGTCTCTTCATTTCTTCATAACTGTCATAATCTGTAAGCATCAACAAATTCCGGTTTCCAAAACGCTCAAAATTTTCCTGATTTATTACATTATTTTCAAGATAAAGCTTAATCCCATTGTCCTTGCATAATCCATCGATCGCCTCATAGGCGCTGCAAAAACGATCCATAGCTTTTCCTTTGTCATATACAACGTCTGAGGACAATTCTTTTCCGATTTCTTTTGGTGCAATCTCCACATAAAACCCTGCATGAATCGATAATACCTTACATTCCAAGCGATTCAATAATTCAATACAATTCTTATAATGTTTGATAGAACGCTCATAAATTTGATCGTTACAGGCAGCAAGATTTACAACAAAATCCTCTCTGGGCGGCGGAAAATAAGAATGACAGGCGTAATTTATTTTATATTTTTCCCCATAATCCTTTAGATCCTGCTCTATTTCCGTATAATACGATGTTCCCCCCGATAATTCAATGTTACAGATTCCTGCATCGGAATACCGGTGTAATATGTCTGCAATTTTCTTTTCCTGGATACAAGCTGACGAAACATATATCATACTATACCTCTATAATATCATCTTTCATAAAATCCTTTATTGCTGTTGTTCCCAATAAATCTTCATAATATAATGCGGAAATTCCTACGCCATTAGTCCTTTTTGCTACTATATTTTCATCCGTAAATATATCGCCCTTTTTTATTTCCTTTGCCGCAACGAAACATTTCTGTAACGAGCGCCTCGTGAATTGCTCTGAATAAGTTGGCGCCTTTATCGGTGAACCTAAGTATCTTTCCACCCTCCTTACATCCTGCACTAATTGTTTCAGTTCATTCGGCGTTACCGATGCCTTATGGTCTGGTCCCTCTGCATTTCTGTCAAGCGTAAAATGCTTTTCAATTACCTTTGCCCCTTTGGTCACAGCATAAGGAGCAGCACCAATTCCTTTTGAATGATCTGAATACCCAATTAATATATCAAACTCTTTTTTCAAAGTGTCAATCACATTTAAGTTCACCTCTTCGTCTTCAAGCGGATAATTGGCTGTACATTGTAACAACACTACATCTTTATTCAACGGATAAATAGCCTCAAGCGCTTTTGTGATTTCTTCTAAATAGCACATTCCGGCAGATAATATCATCGGCTTTCCCAATGATGCAATCTGTTTCAGATATTGAATATTAGTCACATCCGTTGCAGCAATCTTAATCGCCGGCAAATCCAATGCAGCAAGTTCTTCCAGACTCTTCTTCTCAAAAGGTGTTGATAAGAAAGTAATTCCCTTTTTCTGACTATACTCTTTCAAATATCGATTATTCTCATTGGTAAGTTCCAGCTTTTTTAACATTTCATATTGAGACTGCGCCGCATCTGTCGTCCTTTTCTGATATGGTGCCTTATCAATATCTTTTAAAATAATCTCTTCTGATTTAAACATCTGAAACTTCACTGCATTGACACCAGCCTCATACGCCGCATCGATCAGCTTTATCGCTGTCTCCAAACTGCCATTATGGTTGACGCCTGCCTCTCCTATAATATAAACAGGTGCTTTCTCGGATATTTCCATCGTTCCTATTCTAATTGAATGATTAAACTTCATGTTCCCTCCATATTACCGTTTCATAATAGTCTCTGCAATTTGAAAATCCAACAGACTGTCAATATCAACAGAATCTTCCTGACTCATTACATAAGCATAGCATCCTGCCCCCAAAAAGCTTTTATCTTTTAAATATACAGACGTCTTTCCCATATAAATCGCGCCATTCAAACGATGATAAGTGCCCATCTGCTGCCTACATGCCCGTTTGTACTGCTCATCTAAGAATGCATCCATACATCCATTCTTACCAAGTATTCCTGACCATAATGGCGAGTGTTCACATTCACATACACTGACTACATAATTGTATCCGTTCTCTTTCAATAACTGATATGCCTGTATAATATGTTGTGCATTCCTTAACGGCGATGTCGGCTGCAGCTTACACACCTCTTCGTATTTCATTCCCAATTTTTCAAAATACTTCAATGCATGAATCACTACATCATCCGAGGATACTGCATCACCAGAAATTTCTGCTGGACGGATAAACGGAACCTCTGCCCCATATTTTACAGCCACATCCGCAATCTCCTCACTGTCTGTAGATACAATGATCTTGTCAAATACCGCGGACTCCTTTGCTGCCTCTATCGTGTATGCAATGAGCGGTTTATCTTTAAGCATTTTTATGTTCTTCTTAGGTACCCCCTTAGAGCCACCTCTTGCTGGAATTACTGCTATCATTTCTTTAATCCCTTTCATCTTTATGACCTATCGCGCCAATATCCGCTTTATTACCTCTTTACATTTATAAACTCCTACAATCATTATTATAGCATACATCAAAATTAATAAATAGCGTGTAATATTATGCTGATACAATATAAGTGAAATCCCACTAAATGCAATTATCAAAAACATCATCAAAAAAATAAATCTTTCATCGTAGATGCCAGAATATTCTTTCAGTCTTGTCTTTACAATACAATAATGGAATACCAATAACGCAAAGTAACCTATCATTGTTGTATAAGCAGCTGCTATGTATCCATATTTTGGAACAAACAATGCATTCAAAATCAGATTCAAAGCTGCTGCTGCCATGGTGCCAATCGAGATTGTAACAGTCCTTTTTGCGAATATCTCAATGTTTACATACATACCATATATAAATTGAAATGCACATCCTAAAATAATCGGAGGCATTGCATATCTCGCAGCATAATACTGCTCTCCCCCCAATACCAATATTATTTCTGGAGAAATCAATAATACGCCTATAACTAAAATTGAAAATGTCCCCAAATATATTTTGGAATTCTTTAAGATAACCTTCTCATTTCTCGCATTCATATTGTCATACAGCCACGGTGTCCACGCCTGATTCATAGATGTCCAAAGCAAAGTTGCCATCAAGCTAACAGAATACGCCACAGAATATACTGCAGTAACCACACTCCCACAATAATATGTTATCATAATACGATCTGAACTTCCCAACACAATTCCTGACAATCCATGTGGTATCAACGGCACAGAAATCTTACATGCATATTTAATACAAGACCACGATACTTTTCTTCCTTCTACTATCACAATAACCCATAAGACAATATTAAACAATGTAATTGGTATCAGATATCCGCATATTCTTCCGAACAATTTATCATCTAATACCAATACTAATAAAACAGAAACTGCAGTGCGAATAATTGCAGAGCTAATTGAAAATGCCACAAAAAACTTATATTTCTTATAAATACGATGTTTTAACTGTAGGTAAGAAAATGCCGGCATAAACAACAAATATACAAATAGCATTCGAATATACAGAATATCCATGGAAAATAGCGTTTCAAAAAAACTTTGATTAAATTCCACAAAAAAATACGCACACAGCGTTACAAAATTACTAAATATCAAGATGGAAGAAATATACTCATTCATCCTCTCATCGAAATCATACTTAGCTCTTGCAATCGAAGATGAAAAATCCAATGTGACCAGTATTGTAATAATACTTTCCCATGATGTGAAATTACTGAACTGCCCATATTCACTTTTGGACATTAATCTGGTAAAAATAGGAGTAGATATCATCGCCATTCCCTTTGCAAAAAAATTTCCTATTACATACCAAATTGCAATTTTTGCAGTAGATGCATTTGTCTCTTTCTTCAGCATTTCATTTTTCAATTTATTTATGAACCTGTTCATTACTTAATGAAATTTTCCTTCCTGCTTTAACTTCATGTAATGTTCGATATCTCTTTCTTTAAATACATTTGCAGGATGCCCCCCTGCAATCGCATACGCTGGTATATCATTGACTACTACACTTCCTGCCTGAATAATCGCTCCCTCCCCTATGGTAACACCCCCCAAGATAATTACACGATCTCCGAGCCACACATTATCCTCTATCTTTATATCTTTACATACATATGTTCCATCATATGGAATGGCTGTTCCCTTATCATAATTATGATTCTGTGTGATCATAAGGCATTCTGTTCCAGAGTGAAAATTATCTCCAATTTGAACCTTTCCCCCTCCCCGTATCTGCATCCCATTAAAATTAACATTGGTTCCAAGGAATGTATTACGATTCACCATTGACCAATGATTGACTTTTAAACACAATCCGCATTCTTTGGAGCGCCACCTTACTATAGTCCCCCATAAAAGACATCTCATTTTTCGTAGTATCTTCAATATCTCCCCTCCGCAACAACTATTTATTCTCTTTCAACAGCAGTCCATCAATTTCATCTTTTATATTCTGCATAGCATTTCGTTTCCAAAAATCATTTTGTCCTATTTTTCTTCGACATCCTTCCTGGAGTAGCTTTATCACATCCTCTGCGCAATCTACATATTGCGCATAGCCTTCGTCCACCAAAAACTCCATGCTATCATAATGCCCAACTCGCAGGATTAAGGTCTGTAATCCAAATCCCAGCCCCTCATATATAGCCGTCGAATATGCTCCGATCTGCATATCACTCGTAGCAAAATATTTATATATGCTTTCTGTCTGAGCAATCACCTCTATCCTGTCGGTATGCAGGCAAGGATAACTTTCACGCCAAGTTTGATATTCCGAAGGATGAAGTTTATACAGAATCCGGTACTCCTCTGCCGGAAGCAATTGTGCTACATCCAATGCCAACTGACTTAGATAAATTCCTATCGTTCCCTGCGAGACAAATAATATCGTCCTTCGCTCGTCATCCTTCGTCTTATTTCTGTAAGCATTTACTTTTTCTTCAAATAGCGGATAGCCTGTTGATACCAAATCTTTCTCAGGTATGGGGACCTGAATACTCCTTTTCCAAAAATCCGAAAAAAGAAACATCCTGTCTGGATACTGTCTAATAACAGCTTCCTTGGCATAATGATATGCCGCATGTTCCGGATACATTGCACCATGCTGTAATTCAACTGTAAGAATCCCCTTTTTTTTGGCGATTTCATTGATTATCATATTCTGCATACAAAAATAAACTACTTCTATAACTACCTTCGGTTTCAATCTATTCAATAATTTGTCATATTCCTTATATTCCTTTTTATACAGAAAAATTTGTTCAACTAAGAAATCATAAATCTTGTACTCGTCCACCTCCCAGGAATAACGCTCTTTCATTTCCTCAATAGGCTTATTCATCTGTTCCTTCACTAAAAGAATAAGTCTCTTATACTCCCTTGATTTCAAAACTTTATGAATCCTATAATATAAATTTGCTTTAACCGCTATATAATCCGCATACATTAAATTATTTGTTTTAACCGGTTGAAAATGGCGATATTCATACGGTTTCTCAATTGTCACGCTATTGGTATAATGCTCAGATAATCTCTCCGTATATGGACATTCATAATATTGCTGATTTTTCATCCGTCTTTCATGATTTAAAAATAGAATGTCCACATTTTTTTTGGGTATTTTCCGTTTGACCACAGAATTGTATGCCATTCCCGTCATCAGACACATCATTTTTGTAATAGATTTTTTTTCCTTTTTGTGAGCCGCCTCCAGCCTTAATTTTGAAGAGCAAATTCTATAATTCCAAATTGTAAACCTTGCATAGGTCCAATATTGCACCCCATCAATTTCCTGCTCATATAAATTATATTTTTTTTCAATATCCAAAAAATCCTCTATATTCATTCTCATCTCTCTTCTAAAATATCTCCTAAAATATATACATACTCATTCTCGTCTAACTGCACACATTCACTGTCACACAGCATTTCCACATCAAACCTATAATAGCTTGCGTTCAAACAAATTTCTTCCAAATTTGCATGTGCTAATATAACTCCTTCCGGTTCATTATTCCATACACGAGGCGTATGTCTGTTTAGAAAGAATTGATAATTTCCACTATCATCAAGAACATATAAATGATTCTTCCATTCCCCGTCCTGATCTAATCCCTTAATGTATTTCCGAGTTGCATCACATCTGCTGCTTTCTAATTTTATGAAGCCAAAGTTTTCTGGCATATTTGAAATTATTATCAACAAGCTACACATGGCAACAAATATAGCCCTGCTGTTTTTCTTTTTAAATGTAGCTAACAAAAGGATGGATACAATAACAACCAAAACGCTGATATGTCTGTTAAACATATAATTTTCAAAGATGTTGACTTGCTCCACTATTCTGCTTTGTCCAGCAATATATGTGTCAATTTCAGTCAAAAAGTAATATAACACTCCTGCCAATATTACAAATGCAACTCTATAATATCCTTTTTCTAATCGTTCCTCAATACACAATTTATAGACCGATATCAAAATAGGTCCAATATAGACAACATAATATCGCAGATACGCATAAGCCCTGATACTTTTTCCCATTCCAAGCCCTGAAATCAATCCTGTCCATGCACCATTACCCCACTGAACCGCAAGGCCAGCCATAGTAATAAGTATTGCAACGATTGAGACTATGCATATTATAACAACTTTTTCCATCATGGGATCAGACTGAAGAATTTTCGTTATAGCTCCCTTCTTTTTTATGAGCATTATGGTTGCCATAAACACCAATGCAATCCCTATAAAAAAAATACCGTAGGTAGCCATTCCTGCCTTAATAATATTAGAAACGAAAATATCAATGATTATTTTGAACATTCGCACGCTGTCTGTAAACCAAAATAAGTCTTTGTATATTACAGATGTATTTGCAAGTGTTTCCGCCTCAATATCAGACCAAAACAAAGCAATTACTAATTCCTTTGATGCTCTTGCAACGATATAAAATATAACTATCGATATTAAAAATGCCTTCCAGTTTACAATATCCTTCTTTACAAAAACTTTCCAAACAACCAAAAGGACAAGAATCTCTCCAAAGATCACAATTGCGCGCTCGTGTATGGTCAAAATATAACAACTGAAAAAAGCCAAAAAAATACTGTATCTGCTTTTTCTGCTTTTATCCATATCTCCCAGCAGTTTAAGCAGAAAATACATAATAATCCAAAATACAGCATATACCATTACATCATTGGTTAAATAGGTATAATTGACAATACTGTATACTACACCTGGCAATACAGCAAAAAAAACTGTAGTGACACTATTCGGCAAATTTAATTCACGCACCTGGATTTTATAAATCAGCACCGCAACCAATGACAGAATTATGCAATCCATCACATAAATTGTTATATAGATAACATATGGACTATCCGTAATTCGGAACAAACCTGCAAAAATCCAATAAAATCCATACCCATAATATCTCGTCAAAGGCAGGACTCCTGACCAGTCATACCCTGCCAATGCACTGGCGCTGGCAAAGGTTCCAATTTCATCTAACGATATATTAATATCCACTTTCTGACAAATATGAAGAAAATAAATTGCAAATGTAAAAAAAGCTGCCCCAAAGGCATATGCATTTTCTTTTTTCGCCCTTCTCATCTGTAACTTCAATCCTATGAAACCTCGCTATCTATATTTTCCCCAATCAGGCGCGCATATTCCTCACCAACATAGTTCCAATCATACTTTCGTATCGTCTGTTTCGCATTACCAGCCAGTCTCTCATAAACCTCCCGGTTATTTAACAGATAATTTACTTTATCTGCAATCATCCGGCTATTCTTCTCCTCAACAAAATAACCATTCTCGTTATCCAAAATGATATCTTTCATCCCTCCGGTTCTTGTTCCTATGACTGGTATTCCTGCTGCCAACGCTTCCACCAAAACAAGACCAAACCCCTCCGTAGCTCCATTTTCTAACGTAATCGATGGTGCCACAAAAACATCAGCCTTCGCATAGATATATGGCAATTTTGAATGCTCGACTGCACCCATAAACTTTACTTTATCTCCATACTTCTTTGCCTGCATCTCCAGCTTTTCCCGCAAAATGCCATCCCCGACTATCACAAGCTTGGCATCCATATATTCCATAGCACCAATTAAATATTCAATACCTTTTATTTTATCCAATCTGCCAACAAACAGAATTATTTTTCCATCTTTTTTTTCTTTCTCTTCAACTGGTATGCAGAATTCTGATATGTCCACCCCCATTGGCTGGACTACCACATCTCCAACACCAAAGATCTGCTCTACCTGCTGCCTTAGCTCATTCGACACCACAACTACGGCCTCGGCTTTTTGCAATGCCCTTTTCTTTAATTTTTTTACGATTCCCTTATTCATTGCCCGCACATCACTGCCATGACATATCAGCATATATGGTTTTTTAAAAAAAGACTGCACTATTCCCTGCGGTATAATCCAATGTGCAACAGCATAATCATATTTTCCCAAATAACGGAACAGTTGCATCATTTGTGATAAAATCAGAAACGGAACTAATAACCCACGAATTTTTTTCTCTTTCACTCGTCCAAGGATAGCCCCCGGATAACACAGGGTCTCACATCTTCTTATTGGGAAATAATGATATCTTATAATATTAATCCCTTCTAATTTTTCCCTTTCCTGTGCTCCCTTTGACCATGGGACCAATATAGTCACCTCATACTTATTTGAAATTGCCTTTGCAAAATCCAATACAAATCTCGGTTCCGAATCTCCCTTCCATCTCGGAAGAGTAGACGCTGTAATAAGTACCTTCTTCATATACCACCTATCTTAGTTTCTCAATCATTCCATATCCCAAATTCAAAAAATTAATCAAACAAAACTTCTTCTTCCTAACACTTTCAAGTAATATCCTTTCCATACGCGAAAATTCGTTTTTATCAACAGCATATATTGCTCTTTTTACATCTTCTATCTTCAGGGATTCCTCAAATTCCCGCTTTCTTTTTTTATATTTTTTCTTATTATCACGATGCGCATAATCTAAACGCAGCGAAAACATATAATTTACAGCGCATCTAAAATAATAATCCTGTCTCAGTTCATCATATTTCCCATATGTTTTTAACAAAGCTTCTATTTTTCTTGATTGCATTAGATAGTCGTTAAGCACTCCAGATAGATACTTATTGCACAGAGACTCCGCGTTATATCTATAGTAGTACATCAATGAATGAATATATTTTCCCCTTTCCGCTACCTGATAAACTTCAAAATTGAACAATAAATCCTGGCTTTTACGGACCCCCGGTGTAAATCTTATCTGATTTTTCTTCAAAAAATCTGTTCTATAAAGCTTCGCCCACGGCGTAATAATTTGTAGATTCGGGGGATTATAATTCTTATTTAACGCAGCCTTTTGATATAATTTAAAATCCTGCTGCATCATCTCAACATTTTCTTCCCGATACGAAAATTCCTGTCTTTTGCCGAAACCTATCCTGACATAATCGGCAAATATCACGTCAGAATCCTCGGATGCATCTTTTAATATATTTTTCATGCAATCAGGCTCAAGATAATCGTCGCTGTCAATAAAGCAAATCCATCTGCCTGTTGCTGCATCTATACCCTTATTTCTTGCAGTTGATGCCCCCTGATGATTCTGTTGAAGCAGAATCATATTGTGATTCTGCTTCTTATACTTCGTTAATATTTCCAGTGACCTGTCATCAGAACCATCATCTACTACAATAATTTCTTTCTTAATTCCATTCTGCCTAATAACCGAATCCAAACACTCTTCCAGAAATTCTTCTACGTTATATACAGGAATCACAAAACTAATGTCGCATTTGCCAACACTACACATCTGATTTTTCCTCTTCTTGATAATTCACTTTTTTAATCTCATATCTGATATCTTCCAATAATTTTCTGTTAGCTGCTATCACGTCTGCTTCTAAACCGACAACGCCAATCATTACTCCCAGTAAAATCAATGTAATTGCAAGTAATAAAGATTGAATATGTCCATTTCCAGCACCATTAAAATAAAACACCAAATATCTCACTCCCAATATCATTCCGGCAATAATTGGTACACTTCCCATGCTGACGAAAAAACGCAACGGTTTGTACATCAGATATGCCCTCATAATAGTAAGCATCGACTTTTTAATATATCCAAACATACTGCTGAATAATCGGGACGGACGAAGTTCTGCATTTGTCCGAATCGGTACTGAAATAATAGCCATTTTATTTCGTCCGGCCTGAACAATCTGTTCTAATGTATACGTATATTCGTTGACAATATTCAAGCGTAATGCCGCTTCCCTACTATAGGCACGAAAGCCGCTTGGCGCATCCGGTATACTTGTATTAGATGCCTTTCTAACCACCCAACTGCCTAAATGCTGTAGCTTTTTCTTCAATGGTGAAAAATGTTCTGTATCATCGATTGGCCTCTCACCAATCACAATATCAGCATATCCCTCTAATATTGGTCTAACGATAGTCTCTACATCTGCTCCACAATATTGATCATCTGCATCCGTATTTACAATAATATCCGCTCCATGACGAAGGCATTCATTGATCCCTGCCATGAATCCTTTTGCCAATCCTTTGTTTCTCTTAAAATCTACGACATAGTGCACCCCCCAATTTCGGGCCACCTCCACCGTATTATCAGTACTCCCATCATTGATAATCAAATATTCAATCTCATCGATCCCATCGATATGTTTTGGCAAATCATTCAAAGCTATTTCCAACGTTTCGGCTTCGTTATAACATGGTATCTGAATAATCAGTTTCATCATTTTCCTATATGATGATCAAATAAAACGCTCACCATATTTCCTTTCTGTTGATTTTGCAGAATAAAATGTTAAAAACTACACATTATTTAGAGTAAATAAGGAACAAAAATTATTATAAGCTATAATATTACATAAAACAAGCATTTAGGACAATTTTCCCACCCACCAAAAATCCTATATCTTAATATTTTTTCTTTTTTTATTTAGCAGATGTTGAATTATCTTAATCTTTTCTTAACATTTCTGTAATTTTTATACAAATTTCAGAAATAGTTTTTAATAGTAACATTTTTCATTCCCACCGCATCAGCTCCACACATTTCCGTTTCTCCTCCATCTGTGGGTGAACATACATATTTAATGTAGTATTTATGGTAGTATGCCCAAGTATTTCGCTCACACACTTATAATCCGCTCCATTTTCAATACACCTTGTCGCAAATGTATGGCGCAGGCAGTGAAAATGGTGAATACCAATTTCGTGCTTCTCAAGAAAATCCGAATAGAATTTGCGGAACGTCCGCGGCTCTATATACTGTTCTTCATTGCTAAGAACGTAGCCCTCTTCATTAATCTCACCTAATTGTCCAATAATTTCCAACATTCTATCTGACATTGGCACATCCCGGATGGAATTGGGTGTTTTCGGGGATGTAATAATAATCTGCGTCCTTGGAGATGCATCCTGCATATAGATCCGTTGCAGCGTCTTACTGACATGAAGTACCTTTCTGTCAAAGTCCATGTCGCTCCATTTAAGCGCGCAAAGCTCCCCGATCCTCAACCCACTGTTAATGCACAGAAGGATGCCAAAGGTTTTGTAAGAAAGCTCACCAAGAATAGCCTGTATCAGCCGGTTCTGCTCAGACTGGCTGAAAACCTGTACCTTTTTGCTCTCCGTTTCCGGGGCAAAGTGAATTTCCAGCATCCTGTTCTCTATCAGCTTTTTCTTCGCCGCATATCTGAAAATCTGTTTGAGAAGCATCACCAGATTCTGCACAGTCGACTTTTTCAGTGGATGTCCGTTTTCCATTCCCTCCTTCTGCCAATGCAAAACAATTCCCTGAATGCATTCCTCCGTAATCTCCTGTATTACTTTTTCACCCATTGCCGGAAGAATATAATTCTGTGCCTCGAAGCTGTAATACGCGTAGGTCGATTCCTTGACATATTCTTTCTTTTCCGCCAACCACATTGCTAATACTTCCTTAAATAACATCTGATATCTCCTCCTTTGCTATCCGTTTTCCATAATGATCGATTTTAACAGTGTCAAATCCTTATTTACTCTAAATAAGGATACCTCATTTTCTACAAAGGAGAGAACATCCATCATGAAACTAATCATACAGATTCCATGCTATAACGAGGCAGCGACGCTCGAAATCGCTCTAAATGATCTGCCCAGACACATAGACGGGATAGATGAAATTGAATATCTCATCATCAATGACGGCAGCGAAGACAACACCGTTGAGGTTGCCAGAAACTGGGGTGTTCACTACATCGTTAATTTCAAACAGAACAGAGGGCTGGCAAAGGGCTTCATGGCAGGTGTAAGCGAATGTCTCCGACAAGGAGCAGACATTATCGTAAATACAGACGCGGACGACCAGTACGCCGGTTCGGACATCGAAAAGCTCATCCGCCCCATCTTAGACGGCAAAGCGGATATCGTCATCGGGGAACGCCCCATTGACCAGACCGAACATTTCTCACCGCTGAAAAAGAAACTGCAGCATCTCGGGAGCTGGATCGTGCGGAAAGCATCCGCCACAGATATCCCGGACGCTCCAAGCGGTTTTCGGGCGTACAGCCGTGAAGCTGCACTGCACTTAAATGTTGTAAACGAATATACCTACACGCTGGAACAGATCGTGCAGGCAGGACGCAACCACATGGCAATCATGTCCGTCCCCATCCACACCAACCAAGAACTTAGACCCTCCCGCCTGTTTAGCAGCATGTTCGGATACATCAAAAAATCTGTGATTACAATTGCAAGAGCATATATTATGTATAAACCGTTGCGGTTTTTTGTAAGTTTGGGAATGGTTCCGCTTCTAACCGGAATATTGTTGGGGGTGCGCTATATTGTCTTTTTATGTCAGGGAAACGGCGGAGGAAATATACAATCACTGATTCTTTGCAGTTTGCTAATTATGATAGGGGTTCTGGTAATAGTATTGGGACTGCTGGCGGATACGGTTGCTGCAAATCGAAAGATTATAGAGGATATTCAGTATCATGTAAGGAGCTTGGATTATAAGAATGGAAAAAATGAGCAGGATTGATTCCTTATTTGACAAAAAAAAAGTGCTTTTTATAACTACAAAAAATCTAGACTATATTAGAAATGAACAAGAAGTACAGTTGGTTTCTGAAAAAGCATTGAGTGTAAAAGTAATCGGTTCTTCCAAAAATAATTATTTTTCACGATTAGTCTACGTGTATATCAAGATACTTTTCCAGAGCATGAGAGATTTTGATATTGTTTTTGTTGGATTTGCTCCACAACTAGTAGTTCCATTTTGGAAATTAAAATTTCGAAAAAGAATCTTGGTTATAGATTTCTTTGTTTCGATGTATGATACATTCGCTTGTGACAGAAAGAAAGTAAAAGAAAAATCTTTTTGCGCTAAGGCACTACATTGGATAGATAAAAAAACGCTCGATTACGCAGATGAGATAATTACTGATACCAAAACACATGGCGATTTTTTCTGTAAAGAATTTGGAACAAGCATTAATAAGATACATATACTGTATTTACGTGCAAATAAATCTGTTTATTATCCGAGAGCGCAGAAAAAAGAAACGGGAAAGGAAAATAAATTTGTTGTATTATATTTTGGTACAATTTTACCTTTACAGGGAGTAGATATCATAATTAAAGCGATTGAGTTATTAAAGGATAAAAAAAATATTTTTTTTTATGTAATTGGACCTGTAGACTCCAGGTTAAAAAAGACGGAACAGCGTAACGTAGAGTATATTAATTGGTTATCGCAGGAAGAACTGGCAAATTATATTGCTATGGCTGACTTATGTTTGGCAGGGCATTTTAGCGGAGAAATTGAAAAAGCAAAAAGGACGATACCAGGAAAGGCATATATCTATGAAGCCATGGGTAAAAAAATGTTGTTGGGCGATAACATGGCAAATCGGGAGCTGTTTGAGGAAAATGACGGAAAATATTTTGTTCAAATGGGGAATCCTCAGGCTTTGGCAGATAAGATTGTAAAAATAATGGAGGAAAGATAATGGGGGATTTTTCGCGATGGATTGAAAAAGAAAATTGTTTTTCGAAGCACGAGGAAATCAAATCACGATTATTTTTTGGGAGACCCTCTGGTATCGAATCAGAGATTTGTATATTTATACCGACATATAAGCGCGCTGAGACGTTGAAAGCTGCTCTCGAAAGCGCGATCAAGCAAAATACAGGTGAACAGTATGAAATAATTGTATTGGATAATGATAATGAAGCAAATACACAAACAGAAACTTTAATGAAAAAATATTGCAGTATATATGACAATGTTCTTTATTACAAAAACGAAAAAAATATCGGAATGTTTGGAAACTGGAACAGAGGATTTGAAATAACAAAAGCCAGGTGGGTGGCGATGCTTCATGATGATGACATACTATATCCACAGTATCTGGATGAGGTTTTAAAATGCATCAAGCAACATGATTGCGGCTTGATTAGCGTTTTTTCTGAGTTCATGGAAAGCAGTAATGATAAAGTGGTTGTCACAGATATGTGTAAGGGGCAAAATAAATTTAAAGCGATAATATCCGGGATTACAAAAGGAAAAACACTGAAAATTGATTTATCAGATAGTTACAGGTCTGTTACGGCAACACCGACAGCATGTGTTTATAAGCGTGCTGCAGTAATGGATTGCGGAGGCTTTAATGATGAGTATTTTCCAATTGCAGATATCGCGCTGTTTGATAAGATGACCTATTATTACGGAACCGTAATCATTCCTCAATTTTTGGCTGTCAGAAGAATTGGCGAGAATGAAATGAAAAATGTACTCCTTGATTGTACAAAGAATTCAAAAGCTCTTTTGAGGGAAATACAAAAAAAATTGTATGGGCAGAATCGAAAAAGGTGGATTGCCGATTATGGAGCAGCGGTAAATCATTTGATCTTTCTGTCCGAAAAGTATGATTCTACAGTAGATATAGAAAAAGCTTTAAAGGAGAATGGATTACCTGCATTTTGGAGTCACGTACCCAAGATAATCAACCAAATGATACTGGGATATTTTTGGTTGCGGGTACTGATAAAAAATAAGAGAAGGATATCATATGGGAAAAGAGGAACGAATAAAAAAATTAGTTAAGCAAATCGGCAAATTATTAAGTTTGTTAGCGATTGGTTTTATAGTTTACAAGTTTTCTCAAATTGATTTTAACTATAAAGAGGTTATTAATGGTACAAATATACTGATTTGTATAGGACTTTTACTTTTGCAGGTTTTTGTGATAGTAACTGCGTGTTTTCCGTGGATGAATTTTGTTGAAATTCTAACTGACAAAAAAGTTGGCTTCACAAAGGCAATGGTTGTATTTACAAAAGCTAATATTTTTAAGTATGTACCAGGAAATGTTTTTCAATATGTTGCTCGCAACGAACTGGCAATTGTTTCCAAAGTAAGCCATTTTGACGTGGTAATGGCAACCATATTGGATACCACTCTCTCACTAATTGTTGCGTTTGTATTGGCACTGGTATGTCTGCGTGAAAGCGCGATTGAATATATCAATAATTCTGGCATTGCGAATAAAAAGATGCTTTTGATATTACTGATCGGTCTCATAATAATTATTATTATTTCAATTATATTGTGCAGAAAGTTTTTTCGGAATAAGTTTCGGTTATATATTGGCAGATTTAATGCCAGAAATGCGGCGCGCCTTTTGAAAATTTTTGCGTATTACATTTTTAACAATGTGATTAATTGCGTGATTTTTTATATAATAGTCGCCGTTATCTTTCAGGAAAATAATTCTGTTGATATGGTATATAGATTACTTGGGTCTTTTGTTTTTTCACTTATTATAGGTATGATCACGCCTGGAGCATCAGGAGGAATTGGAATACGAGAAAGTGTTATGTTATTTATAACAGAGGGCGCTTTTGATTCGGATGTTATTATTTCATCCATGGTTTTGCTCAGAATAATATCTATTGTAGGAGATATAGCAGCTTTTTTCGTTGGTAAAGTATTTTATTTGGTAAAAAAAAGAATTTATGGATTGGAGATCAAAGATTATGGAAAAAATTAGCGATTTTGTGCGACGGTATAAATGGCAGATAGCGCTATTTTTAATATTGTTCATTATGAAATCATACTTAAATACATGTTTGTATGGTTTGGTCCAGAATACGGGAAACGATGAAATCGGGACGATTGCCGGGGCAACTTTATTTACGGAATTTGATTGGTCGAATGTAATTTCGCGGGCAAATTATTATGGATTTGGCTATTCCGTATTAATGACCCCGGCGCTTTTGTTGATTGATGATACTGTTTTACTGCATCAGATATTGCTTGTATATAATACCGTCTGTATTTGTATCAGTGCGGTTATTTGTTTTAATATTCAATGCCGCTATTTTGCTGTAAAAGATAAGAAATTGGCTTTTTTTATTGCGTTAGCGTCAGTGACATTTGAAAACAATGTAGTGATGACGAACGTGGTTGCAAATGAATCGCCGTTGATATTAATTTTGTGGACTACAATTGCATTGCTGCTATATTTAAAGGAAAAGAAGGATAAGACGCAAAAAAATTTAGGGGGGACATTATGTCTGGCATTGATACTTATATATGGCTTGCTTATCCATACGAGAATTATATATATATGGGGAACAGTTGCAGTGTTTATAGCTCTGTACGCTATATATAAAAGAAAATGTATGATAAATATCCCGACATTTTTGGGGGTGTTTGCTTGCGGATATATAGTTGCAAACAAAATGATCCATTATGTTCAGAATACTTTATGGAAAGCGGAGGAAGGGACGGTTCTCAATAACTCTATCCAAAGCCTGAGCGGTAATTTGGAAAAATATCTGGAGGTATTTACCTGGAATGGGTTTAAAGCAACAGTATATACGGCATTGGGTGAAATCTGGGGAATGATTTGCTTGACAGGAGGCGTGTTTGCGTTCGGTTTAGTTTTGATGCTCATCGCTCTTGTTCGGTTTAGAAAAACTGAATTTATAGAATGCGTGGGAGAAAATTTTGAATTTGTTGTGATTACGGTAACCGCTTTATATATTGCGATTCTTGGAAGCGTTTCATTGGGGGCTGCCAATGCGCTCAAGGAAGTAGTGGCAGCCGGTGAAGCTTCAAAGTGGTATATGTATGTCAGGTATACTGCGCTTGTGATGGGACCGATTATTATGTGTACTTTGGTTTGGCTGACAGATAAAGCGAAAAATATAAAATATGCTCGAAACTATCAGTATGCGGCGATTTTTGTATATATTGTAGTACAGATTGGTTTTTTATGGAAAATCGCGCCTAAATTTATTGGAGTAAAAAATACAGGTTCAGGTGAATATTTGAATTATATGGCATTGATGGGGATGGAGTATGGGGATAATTTTTTGCCGGTACACTTTATTAGAATTCTGGTTCTATCCAGTTTGGCATTAGGCGGAATTATTCTTTGCGTTAAACGATATAAAAAGCTTTTTGTTCCAATCATAGTAATTGGGATAAACTTTTTTTCTTTTTCAGTTGTTACAGTAATGGGCAACAGTCAGGTGTCCAGGGAACTGTACGAGCTGTTCTATGAGGCGGAAAAGTATGTGGAAGATGATTGGGAAATGACTCCCGAAAATTGTTCAATATCTATTAGCACAAGCGGGACATCAGCATTTATTAATTCGTGCCAGTTTTCATTTAAAGAATGGAATATTAATTTATCAGATTCGTATGATGAAAAGAAACGTGAAAATGAGATTATATTTTCACCTATAGATACTGAGGATTATTTATTTTCCGGCTATAAGCTTGCTTATACGAATGACCAAAAAACATGCTTTATGTATATCAGGGGTGCGGAAATCGAAGAAAAAGCAGAGAATTCCAACTTATACCTGACAGTTTCAGATGAATTGAATTTGGACAGAATGTTTACAAATGGTGAGATATTAAAAGCTGAGAATGATTTGCGAATATATTCAGATGAGGCATATGTGATTTATGGACCATACAGTGAATTAGAGGCTGGGGATTATAAAGTGACGTATAGTTTTGAAACAGATACGAAAGCTGATTTGGAATTTCAGACAGGTGTATGGGTGTATGAGGACGATATTTTTGAAGAGAGCCTTTCATTTTCTACGGCAGGAAATAAAAAAGAATCGCTTTCCTACACCTTTAGCCTGGACAAGTACACGAAGGGTATAGAATTTAAAGTACTGGTTCCGGAGAAAGTAGAGATTCATTTACTGGATATTCAGATCGAAAAAATTGAAAATTGAGAAGGCATAATATAAATTTAAGGAGAAATGTATGAAAGTAGTAATTTTAGCTGGCGGTTTTGGAACCAGAATATCAGAAGAAAGCCATTTGAAACCCAAGCCTATGATAGAAATTGGCGGCATGCCGATCATGTGGCATATCATGAAACTGTATTCTTATTATGGATTTCACGAATTTGTTGTCTGTACAGGTTATAAGCAATATGTGATCAAGGAATATTTTGCGAATTACTTTCTGCACAAGAGTGATATCACCTATGATTTTACTACAGGAAAGCATGACATGACCGTACACAATAATACCGCGGAGCCCTGGAAAGTTACCGTTGTAGATACCGGATTGGAGACGATGACGGGTGGGCGTGTAAAACGTGTGAAAAAATATCTGGATAATGAGCCGTTTATGGTTACATATGGCGACGGCGTGTCTGATGTGAACATAAAGAAACTGGTGGAATTTCATCAGAAGCATGGCAAGGCAATGACACTGACAGGAATCCGCCCGGAAGGCAGGTTTGGAGTAATGGATTTCGGTGAGGAAAACCAGGTACTTGCTTTTCGGGAGAAAAGTCAGGAAGACAGTGGCTGGATTAACGGGGGTTTTCTGGTATGCAATCCGGAAGTGCTTGATTATATAGCGGATGATACGATCATGCTTGAAAGAGAACCCATGGAGCAATTGGCACGCGAGAATCAACTCATGTGTTATAAGCACTATGGGTTCTGGCAGTGCATGGATACTTTGCGCGATAAAGAGAAACTGGAAAAATTATGGACTGCCGGGGAAGCTCCATGGAAGGTTTGGAAATCATAATAATTCGGATACGAGGAGAAAAAGAAATGTTTGAAAATATGAATGAATCAGATGCGAAAAAAGAGATTTTAGGGTTGGTAAAAGAATACTGCGATACTTATCATAACCAGAAAAAGCCGTTTAAACCGGGCGACAGAATATCATATGCATCCCGGGTGTATGACAATGAAGAAATGTGTAATCTTGTAGACAGCGCCCTGGAATTTTGGCTGACTGCAGGACGTTATACAACTGAGTTCGAAAAAAAATTCTCAGAATATTTGGGAGTTAAATTCTGTTCACTGGTGAATTCAGGTTCTTCCGCGAATTTATGTGCTTTTATGGCATTGACCTCACCACTTTTAGGAGAGCGGCGGGTAAAACCAGGGGATGAAATGATTACGGTAGCGGCAGGCTTCCCGACGACTGTGACGCCTGCGGTTCAGTATGGAGTTGTTCCGGTTTTTATTGATGTAACGATTCCACAGTATAATATGGATGTGAACATGTTAGAAGCCGCATTATCCGAAAAAACGAAAATAGTGATGGCTGCACATACTCTTGGAAATCCGTTTGATCTGGCGCAGGTACGTCAATTTTGTGACAGGCATAGTTTATGGCTTATTGAAGATAACTGTGACGCGCTTGGTACGACCTATATGATTGACGGGCAGGAGCGGTTATCCGGAACAATTGGGGACATTGGAACTTCAAGTTTCTACCCTCCTCATCATATGACCATGGGCGAAGGAGGAGCCGTATATACGAACAATCCCCTGCTGAATAAATGCATCCGCTCCTTCCGTGACTGGGGACGTGATTGCGTCTGCGGTTCCGGGCAGGACAATCTTTGCGGACATCGCTTTGACAAGCAGTATGGCGAACTGCCATTAGGCTATGATCATAAATATGTGTACTCCCATTTTGGATATAATTTAAAGGCAACGGATATGCAGGCGGCAATTGGATGTGCTCAGATTAAAAAGTTCCCATCCTTTGTGGAACGCAGGAGATATAACTTTGGCCGTCTGTATAAAGCATTGGAGAAAACACAGGATAAGCTGATTCTTCCTGTGGCATGTGAAAATTCAAAACCAAGCTGGTTTGGATTTCTGATTACATGTAAGGAAGGCGTAGACCGAAATAAAATCGTGAAGTATGTTGAGGATCATGGAATCCAGACAAGGATGCTGTTTGCAGGAAATCTGATCAAACATCCGTGCTTTGATCAGATGAGGGAGGCCCAAAAGGGGTATCGCGTTGTTGGAGAATTGACGAACACCGATCGGATCATGAGAGATACATTCTGGGTAGGCGTATATCCCGGAATGACGGATGAGATGATTGATTATATGGCAGCTATCATTAAAGAGGCAGTCAGTTTATAAGGAGATAAGATGAAAGCGATTGTGACAGGAGCAACGGGCTTTATAGGAAAATGGCTGGTCAGAGAATTGATTGCGCAGGAAAATGAAGTTACCGTTATTGTTCGGAACAAAGAAAAGATACCCGAATTATGGAAACAAAATGCAGTAGAGGTCATAGAGGCGCCTCTGCAGGAAATTGCTTTTCTGGAAAAGCAGGATTTTTCAAAAGAGGAATATGACATTTTCTTTCATTTTGCATGGACAGGAACCTCGGGCATGGAGCGTGCCGATTGCGCGCTTCAGCTGGATAATGTACAGTTTGCATGTGACGCTGTTAAATTGGCAAAGAAATTGGGATGCACCAGGTTTGTGAATGCCGGAAGCATCATGGAATATGAAACAATGCAGTATGTGCCAACGGACGGTGCCATGCCGGGAATGGGAAGTATTTACAGCATTGCGAAGCTGACGGCTGACCTTATGGCAAGAACGGTAGCAACAAAAGAAGAAATTGGCTATATCAATGTAATTATATCGAATATCTATGGCGCGGGGGAAAAGTCTGCGAGATTTCTCAATATGGTATTGCGGAAAATGCTCATAAATGAAAGAGTTCCGTTGACGCATGGAAAACAACTGTACGATTTCATTTATGTGACAGATGCCGTAAAAGCGATTATTTTTGCTACGGTCAATGGAGGAGTCAACGAGAGTTTCTATATCGGAAATGCCAGCCAGCGTCCGCTTAAAGAATTCGTCCTTGAAATGAAACGGATCGTGAAAAGTGAATCGGAACTTGGGTTTGGAGAAGTTCCATTTACCGGTGCGTATTTGTCTTATAATGAGTTTGATACAGCAAAATTGGGGCGGATGGGATTTGTTCCGCAGGTCTCGTTCGAACAGGGTGTCCGGCTTACAGAAAAATGGATTTTGGAGGAAAAAGATGGATACAAATTTTGAGATTGAGGAGTTATCGTTAAAAGGAGTGAAAAAGATTACACCTTTTTATATGGAAGATGTTCGTGGTTCATTTCTAAAAAGCATTGAGAAAGATGTCTTTAAAGAATGGGGGCTGAATGTAGACATTTATGAAGATTTTGAATCGTATTCAAAAAAAGGTGTAATCCGGGGACTGCATTTTCAGACACAAAACCCGCAGATCAAGATTGTGCGGACGATCCGGGGAACCGTTCGGGATGTAGTGGTCGATCTGCGCGCGGGTTCTGCTACTTTCGGAAACTATATTTCAGTTATCCTTTCCGATCAGAACCATAACAGCTTGTGGATTCCGGCAGGTTTTGCACACGGATTTGAGGTTTTGTCAGAAGACGCAATCATGTCGTACAAATGTATCGGGAAATACCTGAAAGGGTATGATACGGGAATCTGCTGGAACGATGAGGATCTTAATATCCAATGGGAGACAAAGAATCCCATTGTTTCTGACAAGGATGCGGGACTTATGAGTTTTGCGGAATTCAGGGCCAGGTATAGCTTTACGGAATAAGAAGGGAAGGTTAAAAAATGACGGACTTATCTTTCTATAGGAATAAGAAAGTACTGGTAACCGGGCATACTGGTTTCAAAGGTTCCTGGCTCTGCCGAATTCTGGTGAACGCAGGGGCAGAAGTAACAGGGTATGCGTTAGAGCCGCCGACAAATCCGAATCTTTTTGCTATGTGCGATATAGAAGAAAAGATGCGTTCGGTGATCGGCGATATTCGCGATTATGAACATTTGTCAAAGGTGTTTGCGGAGACTCAGCCGGAAATTGTGTTTCATCTGGCAGCGCAGCCGTTAGTTCGTGATTCCTACAGGAATCCACGCTATACGTATGAAACAAATGTGATGGGCACGGTAAATGTATGTGAGTGTGTCAGAAATAATTCCAGTGTAAAATCTTTCCTGAACGTAACGACGGATAAAGTATATAAGAATAACGAGTGGGAATGGGGATATCGGGAGAATGAGCCTTTGGACGGATATGATCCTTATTCAAACAGTAAATCCTGTTCGGAACTGGTGACACATAGTTACATCAATTCTTTTTTCGGCAATATGGGGCTTGCGGTATCGACGGCGCGTGCCGGAAATGTGATCGGGGGAGGCGATTTCGCCGCCGACCGTATTATCCCGGATTGTGTGAGGGCAATGGAGGCAGAAAAGGAAATCATCGTCCGTAATCCGTATTCAACAAGACCGTATCAGCATGTGTTGGAACCGTTGTTTGTGTATCTGATGATTGCTGAGAAACAGTATGAAGATCGGAAATACGCCGGATTTTATAATGTGGGACCGGACGAAACAGATTGCCTGACAACGGGGGAGCTTGCAGACTGCTTTTGTGAGAAATGGGGCGGTGATGCGCGCTGGGTGAATCAATATGACGGTGGACCGCACGAAGCGAATTTTCTTAAGCTGGACTGTTCTATGCTAAAGGCGGTCTTCGAATGGAAACCGCAGTGGAGTGCAAGAACCGCGGTGGAAAAAACGGTAGAATGGACGAAGGTGTACCTAGCAGGAGGAGATGTCGCAGAATGCATGGATTGTCAGATCAGAGAGTTTTTGATGGAGGAGATATCCGGATCGATATGAAGAAAACCCTGAACCGACTTCAATGGCACGCTTCCCTGCAGGAGTATGACATTGAATCCACCCGAAAAATGGAGTGAAAAATACCCAAATACCATGAAAAGCAGGAAGCAAAACTGGGATGCCATCTCTCCCATTTTCAAACTTTCCACTAGCGTAAGAAAAGTCATCTACACCACGAATGCGATTGAAAATCTGAATGCCATTTACCGGAAGCTGAACCATCAGCGCAGCGTATTTCCCAGTGATATAGCATTGCTGAAAGCACCCTATCTTTCAACCTTCGAGGCTACGAAAAAATGAACTATGCCGATACGGAACTGGGAACAGGTCTATGGTGAACTGAGTATTATGTACGAGGGGCAGTTACCAGAATAAGTTCCATATAATCTGTCGGGAAACAAGTTGAAACCTTCGCCTGCACTTGACATGCATCAGCATGTGCTGTTATATAAAGCAAGGGCTGGAAGCTCATCAAGGAGCCTTCAGCCCAGTTAATATCATAGAAGATCAGTATTTACAGACTTTTATTCACACACTCGTATAAGGCGCAATAGGCCAAAGAAAATCATCTATAGTATTGCCTGTGCGCTTTTTTACAGAGGATATTCCTCAAAACCTGCCGGCTGTTTCATTATTCAAAATCACTTTTAGCAAATATCGATGGTATATAAACTTGGATTACTGCATTTTTCCCCGTTTTCTCACCACTTACACATAGCGCTTCATACGTATCCAGATTATTTGCTGCATAAAGTGCGACACAATTTTCCCACGTACTATCATCCGAATAAATTTTTACTTTTAATTCTCCTAAATGAAATTTTTCCGTATGAAATATTAATCGGCATTCTTCATTATCCGCAATGTTTTCCATATCAATTTCAAATACTTCTGTTTCGTTTTCCTGAATCAGCTCTACATATAGCTTTCCAACATTTTTTCGCTCGTATGTTGCCATTAAAAATCCTAACATTAATGTCTCATTCTCGCTTATCTCCTCCCCCATATTTATTGACTGCTCGATATATCCATCTACGATAGGTAAAGCCTCCAAATCCTTCGGCACCACCTCATAAACTCTATCAGAGTACCCCAGAAATACCTTCTCCAACTGCGCTACCGCCTTATTAGCACGCAACATGCATCCACTGGCAGCCAAAATATACATAACTGCCAAGATTAACATTAATATAAGTAAAAAGACTGATTTGTCATTTATATATTGCCTTATTTTGTATTTATTCATAATTTAAACCTTTTCTTTTCCTCACTGGAATTGATGCCCCAAATGATGGTTCACCCACTTTAATATATCATGCTTTTTTATACTATAATAATATATATATTTGCTTATGATATAATATATATATATAGTGAAAGAAATCCGCATACAACATTAGTAAACTAAATAGAACTATGCCAATGTCAATCACCCTTTTTTGAATCCGATCCCATTTGCACTTATAATTGCAAACCAACTGACTTGCTCCAATAGCTATAATTGGCAAACACGGCATATAATATCTCGCCTGACAGCCACCCAAATACCCCCTTGATGAATACGCACTCCAATGTCCACGAAATTGCCGGAAAATAGTAATCAGCATTGCCATCACAAATGCTGCCGCAACTGTGTCAAATGTTAATTCCTTACGTTTTATATATTTATACAAAGCTATCCCCGCCTGTATCAAAAACAAAATCAATGTCAAAACAAACGGAATCGCTAATAATCCCTCTCTGTCAATACAATAGGATTTATTATAAGTCCCCACCCATGTGCTCCATAAACCTTTAAAGTAATAAACTATATCTTGTCCAAGCGTCATCTGGACCCTTAATGCTTCATCCACATAAAATACACTGCTTTTAAACTCTTCAGCAGATACCAGTATACTATAACTTGGTTGGTAAGTACCGTATCTTGTATAAATAATAATAAAGTAAGATAAGGCAGCAAAATATAACGGCATCGTCACTGCAAAATATTTGTTACAAATAATCGTCATTTTTTTATTTTTCCAAATATCAAATACGGCTATTATTATACAAACTAAAACAGCTATAAGACCTGCTGTCAGTTTCGAAAGAACAGAGAGTACCACTCCTATGCCTATTAACCAATATGTCCCCCCACAGCATCCTTTATCAAAATACGATAGAATACCTGCAATCAAAAGAACCAGACCAAGGTTGCATAAATTATCGTTGTTGATTCCGCTTCCTATATAGCCATATAACGGCAAACAAGTACAAATCGTTACATACATAAAGTGAATCATCCAACTTGCATTATTCTCGCGAAATTTTATAAATCCAATATACAAAATTATCATCATAGTAATGGATGTCACTAAAATATTGACATATGACGCCTTTGTTATATTAAAGTAAACATGTTCTCCATCTATTTCAACAATATTCCATAACTGCATAAATTTATAGTAAAATGGCGGATGTCCTAAATAGCATGTCGAACCTTCCTCACCCAACTCCAAAATTTTACTATTACCACGCTCAAATGTATCAATGACCTCATACATTTTAATATCTTCAAATTTCGGAATAACTTTATCCGGATTACGCTCCATGTAAACAATGTAAGATATATGTGCATCCTGATCTGGCACGGCACTTATTTCATTCGCATAAAAAAACATTTTAAAAACAAAAAAAATGAACAGCATACTGTAAACAAAATATATTTTTACCAGATTTTTTCTATCATCCTTCATCTTATTATCCTTCACCTCCGCCGCAATCCTCCATTATAATCACCACGCAGGATCATTTATATAAATGATCCTGCGTGAAACAATAGCTTCATTCAATTTCTAATAGGTTTTTAAATTATTAACCATTCTCACGATATCATAACCATAATTCTTAGCTGTCGCCCATCCCTTTCCGTATGGGTTCTCCTGTATCCCCAGCCATTCCACATATGGAGCCGTATTTCTGGTTACATATTTAAAACGACTATCTACACATGCCTGATTTAGTGAATCTGCACATCCATACGCTTTCAGATGCTGAATCTGCGCCCGAATTCCGGTTCTGACATCCGGATAGTTCTCTCCCGCGACACCCGGACCGGTACTTCCCAAGCCGGCAAAATTATATTGCGTGATGCTGACATTACCTCCAAATCTGAGGTAACCTGTCTCCTTCATTGCCTGGCAGAATGCAACCTCTGCCTTTACCCCCTCTGCCTGTGCTTCTTCCATGTATATTTTACAAAAGGCTTCTATTGTTGGTGCCTCCGTATTGGCATAAAACGATGGATAAAACGCATTTGCTTTATAGTAATCTGCCATTTGTTTTACAGTAACAGAAGATGACCCCATTATTGGGTGATAAATACCCGTGACATTGACCATACTACAGGTAACTTCTCCCACAAAAGCGGAAATTCCTGTATTATCTGTGACATAAGCATGCGCATAATATGTTCCCGTATTACTTTGATGGTTTCTAATATCTGCGCCAATCTGATATGCCCCCACTGGTGTCGCCGTGGCATCATACCACATAAGATCACTCTGATCATTCGCCGACCATACAGCGACCCGCACTTTTGCAATTCCGGAAGGAGCATTCGCCCCCCATACCTGCACGCCAAAAGTACCATCCGCTTCATTATAATTAACTAAGTTCACCGCCGACACACTTGGTCCCTTTACTGTAAATGTGTCTGTTGCAAGAAGTATGTATTCCCCGGCTCTATTTATACCATATGTGTGCACCTGATATTTCCCCGCACTCTTATGCATTGAAATCGGCACATATTTCTGCCATGTCCCGCTGCTGGTATTATCTCCGTCATACCACACAAGATCATCCTGTCCATTCACTTCGCTCCATACGGCAAAAGTTACTTTTTGGACTCCACCGGACACTCCAACATTTTGTGCTGTTATATTGCATACCGTCTCATCCCCGGATAACAATACTGTTAATTTCGTCTTGGGCTGATTTACTGTGGCTTTCGTCTCACCAACAAATTCATATACACCGTTTCCTGCTGTCACATAAACGTGTGCCACATATACTCCGTAATCATATTGATGATTTTTTATGTCCACATGAGCTCTGTAGCTTCCATCACGCTGTTTCGTTGCCGTATACCAGTATATATTATCCTGACTATTCCCACTCCATACCGGCACCTGCACAGTGCTCACCCCTGAAACAGACGTTATTCCCGATACCACTACATCAAAGGTCCCCGTTCCATAATTCACATTCTTAACTGCTATTTTTTGTACTTTTACATCCGATATGACAAACGTATCTCTTGCAAGAAGTATATACTCTCCCTTTTGGTCTATACCATATGCATGTACCTGATATCTTCCTCCGCTCTTGTGCAGCGCAATTGGCACATATTTCTGCCATACTCCATTGCTGATATTATCTCCATCATACCATATAAGGTCATCCTGACCGCCTGCGTCACTCCATACCGCAAATGAAACCTTCCGAACTCCTCCGGGTACTCCAACGTCCTTTGCCGTTATATTGCACACCGTCTCATCCCCGGATAACAATATCTGCAGCTTCGTCTGAGGCTGGTTCATGGTCGCCTTGCTTCTTCCTGCAAACTCGGTTACACCATTCCCCGCTGTCATATAAACATGTATGGTATATACTCCATACGCATACTTATGATTTTTGATATCTACATGCGCTATATAACTTCCGTCCTTCTGTTTTTCCGCTGTGTACCAGTATATATTACCCTGACCGTTCTCGCTCCATACCGGTACGCGCACTGTACTTACTCCCGATACAGATGTTATTCCTGATACCACTACATCAAATGTTCCTGCCCCTGGATTCACATTCTGCACTGCAATTCCATTGACTTTTACCCCGGATACTGTAAAGGTGTCTCTTGCAAGAAGTATATATTCTCCACTTTTATTTATGCCATATGCATGCACCTGATAGGTTCCCACACTCTTATGCATTGAAACCGGCACATACTTCTGCCATATTCCATTAGAAATATTATCCGCATCATACCACACAAGGTCGTCCTGACCATCCACTTCACTCCATACCGCAAAGGATACCTTTTGCAAACCGCCGGGCACTCCGACATTTTCTGCCGTTACATTGCATACCGTCTCATCCCCGGACAACAATGCTTTCAGATCCGTCCGCGGCTGCTCCATCGTGGTCTTCGTCTCTCCTACAAATTCATAAACACCATTTCCCCCTGTCACGTAAACGTGTGCTGTATATACTCCGTAATCGTATTTATGATTCTCTATATCCACATGTGCAATATAGCTGCCATTCCGCTGCTTTGTTGCCGTATACCAATAGATATTATCCTGACTGTTCCCGCTCCATACCGGCACCTGCACGGTACTTACTCCTGAAACAGATGTAATCCCGGATACCACGACATCAAAGGTTCCTGCTCCCGTGTTCACATTTTGAGCCGCTATTTTCTGTACCTTTATATCCGATACTGTGAAGGTATTTGTTGCAAGAAGTGTATATTTTCCACTCTGATCTACACTATATGCATGTACCTGATATCTTCCCCCGTTCTTATGCAGGACAATGGGCACATATTTCTGCCATGTTCCGCTGGCAATGTTATCGCCATCATACCACTGTAAATCGTCCTGACCGCCTGCCTCGCTCCATACCGCGAACGATACCTTTCCACCAAGAGCTCCAACATTCTCTGCCGTTATATTGCACACTGTTTCATCTCCGGATAGCAATACCTTCAAGCTTGCCTGCGGCTGATTTACTGTCGCCTCAGTTTGTCCAACAAACATAAGGTTTCCATATCCTGTCGTTATATAAGCATGTATTGTGTATGCACCATAAGCGTACTTATGATTCTTTATATCCACATGTGCGATGTAACTGCCATCTCCCTGTTTCACCGCAGTATACCAGTGTATATTGTCCTGATTGTTCCCACTCCATACCGGTATCTGCACTGCACTTACTCCACTCGTTGCAGTTGCACCCGTTATTACAACATCAAATGTTCCCTTCTTATTATTTATATTTTTAACATAAATAGAAGATATTGATGCGTTTTCATCTATATTTTTCGTCAGCCCATAATATGACGCAATCGCGGTTGCATCCGCAACACCAAGCATTTTTAGCTTTTCATCACTTGCCAGGAAATTATTGACATCACTATTATTTGTCAAAAATGCATGTTCGATAATAATTGCAGGGATACCTGCCAACTTGCTGTTACGGATAACGCCATAATAGTCCGCTGCAGATCCATCCGGATACTTGTCCTGCTGCGCATCTTTAATCTTAATTCCCCGATTATAAAGTCCTAATGCAACCAAATGATTTTCAACTACCTGGGCAAGCCCCTGACCTGTAGCACCAATCCACGGATTATAATTCGCATTCGGATAATATACTTCTGCGCCCTGTGCAGATGTACTTGATGCCGAGTTGTTATGTATACTTACATAAATATCAGCGCCGACACTTTTGGCATATGCAACACGCTGCTGGTTACATCCTCCAGAAGTTGTTCCCGGATACGGACAACTTCCGTCTAATGCTCTGACCATATAGACTTTTACCCCTTGGTACTGTTCTAATTCCTCTTTACAATATGCTGCTATCTTAAGATTGAGTGTCTCCTCCTTCAGTCCATTTGCCTGGGCTCCTGCATGGGTATTATCGTGTCCCGGATCCAGCACCACGACAACATCCTTTACCCTATCCAGACTGTAAGTAGAAATGCCGTTTTCACCATCATACAAGCTATAAGAAGATATCTGTCCGGCATTTGCATTGTCAATTGCCTCTTCCACTGATGTCTCTGATATTGTATCACCATTTTCATCAATCCTGACCACATCAATGTCAATCGGTATTTCATCCTCATCTGTACCATCATCAACCACAGCATCCGGATTCGACTCAACATCCTGCTCCACGCCAAAGACAGCCTCTATCCCCGCCGTTGCAAAATTCTCTGTGTATTCTTTTCCATCAACTGTAAATACTACAGCCTCTAATTGATATGCTCCAATCTGGCTCTCATTTTCAAAGATCATTTCAAAAAGAATTGCATTATCAATTATTTCCGTAGAATACTGTTCATATATTTCTCCGGTATTCTGATTCCGGTACTGCAAAACGGCGGATTCGATTTCTTTTTCGCATCCAATTCCCAAAACAATCTGCTGTTTCTGATTAAGTGTAACATTCGGCTCATTTACCAACAAATACTGAATTAAATGCTCTAAGCCGTTTTCTTCCTCTTCCGTATCTTCTACACTCTCTGTCGACTCCTCTGTATCTTCTTCCTGTTCTGTATTCCCCTTCTCTGAATCTTCTATGGACCCTGTCTCTAACTCCGTCGACTTTTCTGTATCTTCTGTTGTTTCTGTTGTCTTTGTTGTTTCTGTCGTCTCTGTTGTTTCTGTCGTCTCTGTTGTTTCTGTTGTTTCTGTTGTTTCTGTTGTCTCTGTTGTTTCTGTTGTTTCTGTTGTCTCTGTTGTTTCTGTTGTTTCTGTTGTCTCTGTTGTTTCTGTGACCGTATCACTGTTCTGCGTCAACTCCGTACTCAACTCCTGCCCATTCTGTGCCGGAATATTTTCTGTCGAAATTGATGTCAAAATTGTTGTAGCCACCATGAATATGGCTAATGTTCTTTTAAATTTCTTCATCTGTCCCTCATCACTCTTTCCCTACTTTTACCTACAAAATATACATGTTACCGCTCTTGCACCGTCCATATTTTAACAGACGCGCATAACTTTATCTACAGGAAAACATTTCTTTTTTATATTATATTGAAACACATAGTGCCCCGGCAATAATCAGCATTACTCCAACTACTTTTTTCCTGGTAATATTTTCCTTTAATATCAAATAGGACAAAACCATCGTCCATACATATGAAAAAGAAGTAAGCGGAAGAACAACGGAATAATCTAAATATCTCAGAATATAAATATTTAATACCGCTGATGCCAAATAAAGAAATCCACCCAGATATAAATTTGCATTTTTTATCAATGCAACCAGACCATCCGCTCCGGAAGCCTTCTTCAAAAACAATGATGCAACTGACCCCAAAAGTGTCATGATAAGCAGGGTAATTATGTAAATCGTCATTCTTCATCACCTCCTGCAATCATAGTAACACCTGCAATAATCACTAATACCCCAATACATTTAAGAATAGTCACTTTTTCCTTAAGCACCAGCACCGCCAAAATAATACTCAGCACATAATTCAAGCTAAGCATTGGTTGAAGGACGGATAATTTTCCAAAACGATATGCTATGATCATTACTAATGCCCCTACTCCATAAAAACAGAATCCAGCAAGCATTACAAGGATCCCCTGTTCTGTCGATATTTTCCAAAGAAGCTGCCCCACACAAACACAGACAGATGACAACAGCATTAGTAATATTCCCTTTTTATTTTTCCGAAACGATTCTAACATCCAATCACTCTTTTCTATCTCGGCTTATACGCTCCAAAGAGATTTTTAAACAAAATCTTCATCAATTCACTGTTCCCTTTGAAAAAACTGATTTTAGTTGGAGTTTTTCCAGTCTTCGGATACGCTCTGGTAACCGGAATCTCACAAGCTCTATATCCAATCTGCGTTGCCCGCACAGATAGATAAGCGAGCAGCTCATATGTCATGAAGATATCCCTTAAAGGCTGCACCCGTTCATCCCGAAGATATCTCGCAGAATATGCTCTGTAAGCGTTTGTAGTATCTGTAAATCTCTGATGTGCAGTCAATGAAATAACTGGTGCATGTATCAATTTCACGGATGCGCTCCTAATAAACGGAGTATTAATGGCTTTACCGCCCTTAACAAACCTGGAACCCTGAACCAGATCATATCCCTCTTTCAGTTTCTCAATAAAATGTGGAACATCTTCTATACTATCCTTATTATTACCATCAATAGTAATAATCCCTTTATACCCTCGCTCCAATGCCCACCAGATTCCCATGCGAAGCTGTGCCCCCTGCTTACCGGTATCCTGCTTTACTAAAAGTGTATTGACCTGCAATTTCCGAAGTGCAGACTCCTCCGTACAGCCATCGTTCGAGCCCCCATCACAAATGACGATATCTGCATACTCAGACACATGATATTTATATGCCCGTTTCAGTTCCTTGATAATTCTGTCACCCTCATTGATAATTGGAATCAAAACCACATAATCTTTTGCTTTTTCGCTGTATTCAGTACACTCGAATTTGGGTACCCCAGGCTGCTTTTTATAAATCATCCGTTTTCTCCTTTTCTGTCAATCAAAATTTGTGCTGCTCACTCCCAAATATACTCTTTATATACTGCATTTTTTCTTCTATTATCGGAAGTTCACTCACCTTTCCCATTTCAATAGAAATATATCCCGCATACTCTTCTTCTTTCAGCAACCGCATGAGTTCCTGGTGTAATTGTCGCTGCTCTATTGTCTTTAATCCTGGTTCACTAATATGAACATGGTTCACCAATTCTATATTTCCCGCTAACTCATTTGGCGATTCTCCATTCTGAATCATAGTTCCCACATCCAGATTCAGGCGAAATCCCGTTGAATCAACCTCCTTTATAAGTTCCAACACAGAAATCGTATCATTCATATAATTTGTATTATAAATGGGTGGATTCGCTTCCATTCCAATACAAGTACCTTTACTCGCTGCGTAATCTCCCAGATCTCTGAAAAAGGCTATGGCAATTTCCGGATCAGCTCCGTCCGGCATATTCCGGTTTCTCGGACAACCAAACACAAGATTTCTGCAACCAATCGCAACAGCAAAATCAATCGCCTTTCTCGTATAGCCGAGTAATGCTCTTCGTTCTTCATCCGAACCAAAAATATTTTCCTTGCGTCCAAACCATATTGACTGCATAGATGGAACAACAAATCCATAGTCATCCTTTAATTTACTACTCCAGTCAGCAGCCTCCGAAAGTTTGTCGTAAGGGTTCTCCGGAAATATTCTCGTCGGTGCGATTTCCAGACCTGTATAATCATTTTTTTTCATTAATTCGTATACATAGGAATCATCTGTAAATTCCCAAGCAATATTGGAGATTGACAACTGCATCGTTTTTCCTCCCTCGTCATATTTCAATTTGTCCATAACTTAAAGCGAATATCCTGATCCACCCTTTCTTTGTTATCCAAATATAATTTACCATCAGGGTACGCATCGTCTTGTGTAATATAGGCGGCAAGCGGTTTGTTTTCCCCATTATCTATTGTAAAACTTAGCAAAAGCATGCTGTCTTTTTTAACTTCTATTGGTCTATCAAAATATATCTCAGCATATTTATCATTCACAACATCTTCGATATATTGATTTCCGTCTGTAACAACGTTTCCGCCAATGTCAGTTATTCTGTAATTCACAGAAGCATCATAATCCGTATCATTGTAAGTTCCAAGCTGTATCTCAAATCCAATAACCAGTCCATCTTCTTTTATGCTTATCTCCTGAGCTACCTCTTGTCCTTCAATATTTTCAATAATAGTTATATCCCCCTCCGTATTGTATGAATTGCTTTCATACAATTCTCCCAGTCTAACAATATTAGACTCAACAAACTTTGCATCAATCTTTTTTCTTAAGATCAGATAAACATATTCCCCTTCATTCCGTATATTTTGAATAATACTTTCTTGATCGCCCAAAATGACATGTCGCCCAATTAATAATTTATAATTAGAACCATCCTGTGCTACCAGCAGGTATTCACCACCTCTGGCAACTCCATGATTCCAATTCTTATCTACAATATCTTCCATTCCAATTTGAGAAACACCAACCCCATATAAGCCCTGATTCTTAAATACTTTATCTGTAAAAGTTATCAGATTCCTTGTTACTCCAATCGCCGCAACAGCAATCAGAATAAAGTAAACATATTTTCTGATTCTTTCTTCGCCTTCTTCGAATTCAATTAATAATAATATAACAATTACAATACAAGGTGCGTAAAAATATCTTCCCCGAACACTACATAGCTTTGTAGAGATCGTTCCTGCCACTAAGCAAACTGCTGCAAATACCAATAGCATCGCACATCCAAAATGAATCGCATCCCGCTTATTCATCCCATTTATTTCATGTCTGTAAATCTTTTTTAACACAGCAGCAGATGAGACGAGTGCATTAACAACAAGAAAAATGACAATAATTAAAAAACTCCCCAGCCAAAATTTTTCTCCATAAGAATATGCAACTTCTTCACCCGAAAAAAAAGTATAGGGTAAAATATTAAAAAACGCATCAAACAAATCAACGCCTTTTCCCTCCGGATTTGCAATCGGAAGTACATACTCAAGGTGCTTGCCCATTGCAGTAAGGCTTCCATACCTATTATAATTAAATGCAAACCACGGAAATGTACATACTCCTCCAACCACCACAGGTATGATTGCTTCTTTAATTTTCTTCTGATACAACACGATCATCCCGAATAAAGCATATACATAAATTGCCGTATTCTTCGTCAGAAAAAGTGAAACACATATAAATGACAAGATCCAATAGTACTTTTTGCAATACCCCTCTGCTATACATCTTACAGAAAAATATAGTAATGCTGCCATCAAAATGCATACTAACATCTCGTTGTTCAATCTTGATGCCCTATACAAATATCCCGGATTAAAAATTGTGAGAACCAACGCCATCCTATACACAAAAAAATCAATTTGTATCAGTCCCTTACTTTGCATATAAGAAATCGTCCTGTTTACCAGGCCAAACACAATTAATGCCGACAGCAGTGAAATAACTCTCAAGACATGGAAGCGAATATACGCGTTTGTTATAGCTCCGCCAATCACTGCCATCACTATATAATACAATGGTGCCTGAACAGCCTCATAATTTATTGCTGTTTCTGGAATTTCATTAAAGCCATTGTTCGCAGCATTCAAATAGGAATAATCTACAGCATCATCAAACGTTGGCAGTTCAAGAAATTCTATAATATGGTTAATATATTCAAAATTCATTGTTTCATCGGTTGGGCTATATGAAACATCTGCAAAGGACAACCATACAAAAAAAGAAAACAAAATTATAATATAAGCAATAAAGCACTTTCTTGATTTAAGCGCACAAAAAATAATACAGCCTACAATCAGCATAATTAAATAATACAGCTTTTTTGACGTTACAATGCCTGAAGATAATGTCATCATTGCATTCCGGCAAGCAAAATAAATCAGAATTGCCAACACAATTCCGCTTATACATCCTACTGCCAAACACTTTTTATTTTCTCTCATAAACTCACCTGTTCGTTCACAAAATCCTTAATGTTCTTTAGTACACTCTCCTTATGACAAATATATCCATCCGTACCGCCAAACATTTCCGCATGAACTGTTTTATAGTCATAATCCGCAGGCGCACCATTTAACTCATTTACAAATTCTTTTCCTGCTAAATACTTGTATATTTCGCCAGCAGACACCGGTTCTGTAGCGGGATGCCAAAGTTTGATATCTGCTGCAAGACATTTCTGAATGTCCACCCACAAATTACTTAAGTTATAGAATTGGTATATACTTCTGCTGTCAGTGAAATTTAGGGCACTGAAATTCAGTTCCTTAAACTTTTCCTTTAAAATACCGGTTTCACTTTTATTCAACTGTCTGACTTTATAAAAACCATTATCCTGTAAATCGTAATAATCTTTTATATCTTGATCATATATGGACAATTCCTCCATTTTCTGCTCTTTAAGCATAAAGGGAATGACATTGATGTAATCATAAATAAAGTTCTTTTTAATGTTTTTCCCAAACAGTCCCGGAAGCCGGATAATCAGCGCATCCGGATAATGTTCTCTTACCCATACTTCCATCTGATATCTATTATATCCATAGGCATGAAGATTTTCCGTGTCGATTTCTGAATCCTCATCCACTCCTTTCGGAATCTTAAAAACGTCTATCGTAGAAATCAGTACAAGCCGCTTAGGATTAATTTGTTCAATATTTTTCTCAGCCTGCACAATTTGCTCCATATCTTTTTCCGGTGCGTTGTTTGCCAGATATTTTTCTGCCCTAAGTCCCGCATATATAAGGAGATCCGGACTCGATCCAAATGCCTCTTCAATATTCTTTGAATTATATACCGCATCAAATTGTCCTGCAGCATAAATGTTACTGCCAACAAATCCCGTATAACCCACTAATGCTTTCATTATTTATCTCTCCATTACTATTTTGTTAATTTTTCAATGCCTTCAAAGCTGTAATGTTTTCTCTTGAATACCAAATTCACCAAAAGCTGCAGGTATTTGATAATTACTGTAAGCACACCAAATAGCCCAAAGAAAGCAACAGACAGAAAAAGAATCGTCGTTGTCCATCCTTCTACCGGATGTCCGAACAGGTATGTCATCAAAGAATACACCGCCATAAAAATAGACATCAAAATCATAACTACAGTCATGGTAATAGAAAACTTGTACCCAATCTCGGTAAATAATATTAATGAATCAACCGCAAGACCCACCCTATAACTCTTTTCTTTTTTATCAACACAATTTGCCTCCGTTTTTACGACATCATACTTAATTACATCTGTTTTTAAACCGCAACTTGCATAAACAAACTTTCTGTACGGAACAGTCTTATTCATGGAACTGATTCTATTAATCACGCGGCGGCTTAGAACTCGGAAGCTTTCCGTCGTCATTTTATATGACAGTTCTGTAAAACGGTCAAAAACCTTATAGAACAACTTTGAAGAAGCTTTTTCCTTTAAATTTGCAGATGCACTTACGATATCGTAACCTTCAAGTGATCTCCGGTATATTTTCATAATCTCATCTTTATGAAAATCCAAAACCGTCTTATCGAATTCAAAGACAAAATCTCCGATAGCCAAATCGATACCCGCATTCATTGCCGATTCAAGTCCATGAAAATAACTCATATTAATAACAGTGACACTTGTTGTTGTATCTTTTTCCGCTATTGTCTCTTTTATCTTGTTCAAACTTCCATCATCTGAACTGTCATTTACGCAGATAATCTCAGAGTGTTCGAAATTCTCTTGCATGACGTCAATAATCGTGTTCAAAAACTTTTCTATCCTGCTCTCTGCATTATGCACATAAATTACTGCAGACACAAAATTTTTCTCTTTATTTGTCATCACTAAGCACCTCGTCCAAGTCATAGACCGTATTTATCTTTCCAGACAACACACTCACGAATGTTGGTTTCTTCGAGTGCGTCCTGATCACCGTTGGTCTTGAATCGTCAATTTCAGAGCTCATCAAAATCGGTTTCATCGAGAACAACGAGCTTTTATATTCAAAACCATATTCGTCTCTCAAATATTTTCTTGCCAGATTAGCCATATAAGGAAATGCTGTTGTAGGTTTTGACGGACAATCATTACAATTTCCAAGATGGAATGTCGAACAATATCCGCCGCTCTTTTCCTGACATGCAAATGTTGGCACTTCATCATAGCTGGTAGTATGCGGTGTAAATGTAACCGATGTCAAAGAATGGAGTCCTGTTTTTCCAAATGGCATGATTGAGAAAAACGGACCATCCATTACAGTAAATCCATATTCCTTTAGCTTTTCATTCACATCACACAAAATAATCTCGCATAGTTCATATTTGATGCCAAACTTCTCATAACCTACCATATCTAATATCTGATTCGTGCCTGCATAAGTGGCGTTTAAAATGAACTCACTTGAATATACTTTGCCGTCATCCGTATATATTGTATAGAAGTCTTGCTGTTTCTCAATCCTCTGAATATTTACTCCATATTGAATTTGCACTGTTTTATAATTTGACAGTTCATTCAACATATATTCTTTCAGTATCATTGCGTCATATGTGTATTCTCTGGTAAGGAAAGCCCCATCACACATTTCATCCTTAAAAAATCTCTCTGGATGCAATTCCTCACACGGAATATTCGCTGCCTTACAGAAACGCTTGAATTGTTCTCCATCAGACCATGAATATGTCCTCGATGTTGCGTACACTTTCTGAAACTCTCTGTTAATACAAAATCCATAATCTTTATTAAAACGCTCGAAATATCCGGCAGATTTCATAGCCGTAGATATAGATCTGGGATAATGATAGCCCTGATGTACTCGTGCCTGATTAATATATGTCGCTCGTCCAAATGCCCGGGAATCACATTCCAAAACCAGAACATTCTCCCCTCTCTTGCAAGAGAATAAAGATGCATACAACCCATATAATCCTGCTCCTATAATAATTTTGTCAAAACGTTCCATTCTCTCATCTCCCACCTGACATATTCGCAATGCAAATATGACCTAATGCCCAAGCCGACATCATTATATCAAGCCAGACCTATCTTTTCAACATTTATCCTACGCGATTTATCACAAAATACGAATCCCCTTAATAATCTCGTCCCATCCGTCTTTGCCATTATAATAATCGCTATCCATATCGACCCTGCCTTCAGTTTCATCCTGACAAATCTGCACCAATGTTCTGGCTATATTCGTGCTGGAGCAATTCTTTAAGGAAACAATGTTGTCACTAAAGCTGCTCAGATCTTTGCTTCCATATGCGTTCGTTATTACTTTTATACCAAAGGTTGCCATCTCAAGCGGCGGATAACTCGGATGCGGGGACACCATCAGTGAAATCGCTGCCTTTGTCTCAAGCATGGTAGTGGCATACTCTTCCAGCGACATCTTTCCCACCGCCTCAATCCGCATACCATTTCCCAGATCAATATCGTCAAACTTTTCTCCGGCAGAAATGATACGCCATTCAGCCACATCCGGCTGCATAGTAACCCATTTCTGCAAGGACTCCACTATAAGTTCAAATGCATTTCTCTGCGTAGACGGTCTGCCGTACAGCATAATCTGTTTCTTTCTTGGAACCGTTCCTTTCTTGTTCTGCAATACCGCCTTCAAACTGTCATTCAGTACCGGATCAAAGAAATATTCCTGATCAAACGCATAGCCGTTGGCTTTAAAAAAGTCATAAAGTAATTTTGAATTAAATATGGCAATTGTAGGTATCTCATTGCGATAGGTACTGTCTGCCATCAGATATCTGGAAGACCATGGATAGAATCCCGGCTCATAGTCCTGTATAAAATAAATGGTCTTCTTCATATCCTGATGATAAGTCTTTTCCTGCCACTTTACTATGTCAGCGATGATATAGGTTGTCCACCATCCTGTTGTCATAAAGATATCATTCTCTGCTACCGGCAGCGTCTTTCCATAGCGGTCTGCCACTCCCACAATCTGTCGTGATTCTACCGCATCATCCGCAGCGTTCACAATATGGTATCCCGGCAAGTCAACCATACTATAGCGATCCACAGAGCTGTCTGTGACAATAATTCTCCGATCCACCTGCAAATGCTCACACAATTTGTCATAAAACTTCAGTGCAGTGGCGATTCCTCCAAATACGTGCTTTATATCCACAGAGGGCACAAGGATATTAAGACGTTTCTTTGAATACCCTTCTAACGCTCTCGGCGTAATCGGAAGCGTTTCTCCTACCGTATACTGATTTACGCTCTGCACCCGGCTTTCCTCTGCTGTATCATCCTTAGCATCCCGCCAATTAATCTGCACATACTGAATAATCTGACTCTTTTTCTTCTTATTCGCAGCAAGCATCGGTGACGTACTGTTCATATCCAGATTGAAATTGTAGAAAGGATCACCATATTCCCGGTATTTCTTATAGTATTGATAACACAACTGGAAATCAACTTCCGGAATGTAAGAATCCCTGCTCTTCGACTCTAAATGGTACAACCTTACATTCGCATTATAGATGTTATTATATCCGCTCTGAAATGCATTCAGGCATAATTCCACATCGCTTCCGCAGATAATAAACTCTTCCTTGAACTTCCCCAATTCAAGAAATCTTTCTTTTGAGACTGCCATACACGCTCCGGTCACTGCAGTGACGTTCCGTGTTACTACCCGGGACACAAACGGCGCTCCATAATGAACCGGCTCCTGCCCTTTATAGATATGATCTGCCCATCCGCCAATTCCTACCACAACTCCTGCATGCTGAATTGTTCCGTCTTCATATAACAAAAGCGGGCCTACGATGCCTACATCCTCACGCAATGCATTCTCACACAGACGTTCTATCCAATCTTCTGTAATTACCACAGTATCATTATTCAAAAAGATATATACTTCACCGTTTGCATACCGGGTACCGAAATTATTCAATTTCGACCAGTTAAATTCAAATTCCGCCTCAATCACCCGGACTCTGGAATCCCTTTTCTGTACTCGCTCAAACCATTTTATAGTTTCAACCTTTTCAGAACTATTATTCAAAATGAGTATCTCATAATTCTGATATGTGCTCTTCTCTAAAATACTTTCGACACACTTATCCGAAAATTCGATTCCATCCTTCATTGGTATGATAATAGATACCAGCGGTTCATTCTTCATCAAATCATATCTTGTCTCATACACAAATGCATTTTCCGTATGCTCTGCTCTGGCAATTCCCTTATATTTACGCGCCAAATGATCCTGCAGCGCACAGAATCCTGCCGTTTCCGCATATGGCTTCGACTCTTTATTATTAGCAGTAGAAGTCTCAGATTCTCTCCACAAATATAATATCTCCGGAATATGGCAGATTTGATTCGTCACTTCCGAAAAACGCAGCATCAGATCATAATCCTGACTTCCATCAAATTCACTGCGGAATCCACCTACCTCGTCAAAAATGCTTCTGCTAAACACAAATAAATGACAGGTATACATCTGAGAACGCAATAAATCAGGGGACCAGTTCGGTTTGTAAAACGGATTTACCCTTTTCCCGTTCTTATCCAAATGCTCCTCATCCGAATACAGCACCTTCGCTCCTGTTTTTTGTATTGCGACCGCATTCATTTTTAAGGCATCCGTCAGGTATACGTCATCATGATCGCAAAGCGCAATATATTCTCCGGACGCCATCTCAATGCAAACGTTTGAATTTGCAGCAATGCCCTTATTCTCTATCTGCTGATATTTGATCTTCTCCGGATATTTTTGTACATAGGACATGCAAATTTCCCTAATTTGTTCACAATTCTCATTACTTGCATCCCCCAAACAAAGTTCCCAGTTAGAATAGGACTGATTGACTACGGAATCCAGTACTTCCCTCAGATATTTTTCCGGCGTGTTGTACAATGGAATAATGACGCTGAATTTTATCGTCTCTTCCACTTCAATTACTTCTTCAGCCTCTGGCTGTTGTCCGCTGCCAACGCACTTACGTACGATTTTCTTCGCGACATTAGTTGCTTTCCGCAAAGGTTTAGTCGCTTTCCAGAACTCAGAATCCCTTATGGCTTCGTAATTCTGCTTTACCTCCCAATATCCCTGTTCAAACCGCTCCTTCTCGCTTTTGACATTGGAATAGGCAGTTTTTAATTCACCAAATTGCTTTTTGAATGTCAACAGGCGTTCCTGCATTTCCTGCATTTCCCGATTTTCTTTAACAACGTTATCCAGCAAGGACTCAACCACGCCATCAACACATTTCAACAATCCGAATCTTATCTTTAAATTCGTGCACCCCTCCGGTATTGAAATTATAAGCTGCGGATCTGTCGTTGCAAAAATAATCTTATCACCCAATTCGAAGCCATTATTCTTTACTACTGTTTCGTCGTAGCCGCAAAGAATTTCTATTCTGTCAATAATGCAATATACCCCTTCAACCGGGTCAATACGAACCCGCTTTACATCACCGGCGATTGGTATACTCAGTGAATTTTCGTTCTGCTTATCCGGGGGATATAAGCTTTTGTCATCTTCCGAAAAACCGTTTCCACGATCGAAGAAACACTGCACTTCCAATTCGTTCTGCGTGCAGTATATCACTCCCTTTTCTCCTGAACCTTTTTCTATATTCTGAATCAAATTCATCTGGGCAACCTGAACCAACTCCTGACTCAGTTCCCAGATTTTCGCGTATTCCGCCTGATTATCACTCTCCATATTAAAGATATTCTGGCAGATTCGGCTATAAAATTCCTCATTTTCAGCATTTTTAAACATAATATAGAAGCTTCTGTAATTAGCCTTTTCTATATCAACCGGATATACATATGTGTCATAATACTCATCAATTTTTTCTCTTAATGGATATAAATGCTCAAACTGTGCACAATAGAAGTGATTCTTCATCATCTTCTCCCATACCTGTACACTCCCGTGTGTGAACTCACAAAAATGAAGCTGGTTTCTCCTTAAATATTCTTCAAGCACCTCACGTTTTGGCAGCCCATTCCTGATATGTTCCTCAAGCCAAATATAATCCGTCCCGCATAATGCTCTGAAAAATTCATTCGCTCTTTTTTCCGCCTCTTCATTTTCCTGACTTTTATGCGGGAAACAAATAATTGCCGCATACTTTGCAACCCGGTTAATCTCTGTGATAAAATCCTCCCTTTTTTCCTCGGGAATGTGTTCAAACACATCTGATGCAAGTACAACATCATAGCTATTGTCCTGAATTCCAACCAAATTTGTTGCATCTGCCTCAAAGAATTTCGGATTATCCTTTAATTCCTCCGGAAGCACTAAATCTGTATAGAAGATTTCATCCTCAACCAATATCTTTCCCAGATTTTCCTGGGTATTTGCCCCTACCTCTAGAATCCGTAGTTTCTCGATTCTCATATGTTTTTTGATTTCAATACATATATTGCTCAGTGTCCTGTATCTCTGATATTGATCAAATGCTACTGCCATTTTCCTTCCTCCTACTGAATTACTTCCCAATTGTGCTCCATATATACCTGCCCCTCTGAAAAGTATTTATTGGTAACAACAAACTCCTCGATGCTGCCCTTATAATCAAAATTAACGATTCCCTCATTGTTAAAGATTCCTACATCAATTACGTAATCGCCCTTTAACAATGGCAGGCTTTCGATCACATACTTCACTTCATGCTTTCCTGCAGTATTGGGAACCTCAAATTTATCCAGATAAGTATTAGGACCAAAAACATATGTGCTTCTGTCCTTGCTGTATATTGCCACTCCCAGCAAAAAATCGCTGATCACTTCATCAAATATCTCATATTTCACATTGACCTCTAAGCGCTCAAAAGTATGAAACATCAGTTTATTGATGCTGACCTTGTTTATCGCCGCCGGAATATCCTGAATTGGCTTTTCTCCCCCAAGTCTTTCTTCCGTTTCCGGTTCCTCACCGGCTGCCTCCTTTGCATCCGTTGGCTCCAATGTTGTTTCAGCCCTTTTTCGCTGTTCTATAATCGCCTTTTCGCCATACTTCATGAAGTTATCGTAAATATCCACGACCTGGCTCGCTTCACCGTCTTCAATAATATGTCCGTCCTTCAGCCAGATTGCCCTGGTACAAAACCGTTTTATCTGCTCGATTGCATGTGAAACAAACAGAATTGTCGTTCCATTATCCTTTAACTCCTTCATCTTGTCGATACATTTTATCTGAAAACGCGTATCACCGACAGACAACGCTTCATCTACAATCAATATATCCGGGCTGACATTGATAGAAACCGCAAACGCCAACCGTGCAAACATACCGCTGGAATAAGTCTTTACCGGCTGATTGATAAAATCGCCGATATCTGCAAAGTCAATTACTTTCTGCACACGCTCTTTCATCTCTTCGCGTGTATATCCCATCATCATTCCATTCAGATAAATATTCTCTATACCGGTATATTCGGGATTAAATCCTGCTCCAAGTTCCAACAAGGCTGCAATTTTACCGGACACCTTCACAGTTCCCTCACTGGCATTGAGTACCCCTGTAATTATTTTAAGCATCGTTGATTTTCCGGAACCATTTACGCCTACAATTCCTACGGATTCACCGCGTTTTACTTCCAAATCAATTCCCTTTAATACATAATAGTCTTTATGACATTTCCCTTTTGAGATTTTTAAGGCTTCTTTTACCCGATCCATCGGATTATCATACAAGGGATATACTTTTTTTAACCCTTTAATTTCTATCATCGTCTGATCCATAAGACACCTCTTACAATACATCCGCAAAATGCGGTTTCAAGTTTCTAAATACAGTTGTTCCAATCACAAATAACACAGACACAAACGCCCAAAAATATATTGTCAGTCCCGGCCTGTTCCAAAACCACGTCTGAGCCAGTGTTGCATCCCTGTATCCCTGTATGATATAAAAAAGCGGATTCAGTTTTACAAGCAGTTGAAGCTTTCCCTTCAATATCTGATAATTCCACATAATCGGAGTCAGCCATAATCCAATCTGCAGCAGGATATTGATAATCTGTCCAATATCTTTAAAGAATACGATAAATGCACTTGTGCAATAGGAAAGCGCCACTACCAAAACCAGCATACAAATCATATAATATATAATTTGTAAAAGATAAATGCTTGGCCGGTATCCATACCCTAAATATAACACAAACATGAACGCAAGAAAAAATACATTAGAAAACACTGCCGAAACTGTCTTGACCAATGGAAGTAAATCAATATTGAATACAACCTTTTTGACCAGATAACTGTACTCCAACATACAATTCGTCGCTCCAATCCACGCTTCCTGAAAATAAAGCCATGGCACCATACCTATCGTAAGCCAGAGAACAAACGGGTATTCGTCAATCGTCGGTGTTTTGAATCCCACCTGAAAAACGAACCAATACAGCATAATCGTTACGATTGGCTGGACTAATGCCCAAAATACACCAAAATACGATCCTGCAAATTTTGCTTTAAAATCATTTTTCGCCAAGCTCCACAGCATTTCCCGGTTATAATAAATATCACGAATGAAAATAAAAAACTTCTCGTAAAATATAATCAAAAAAATTGCCAGTATGTCTATAGCAACACATCTGATTATATTGCCTCTCCTGGCTTGTTCATACGTGGCCTGCTCCAGTTCTTCGGGAGAAACGACATTAGCCATATTAATCAAAACATACGGATCCCCTGTCTGCAATTCCATTTTCAATTGCTCTGTATCATATGAACTTCGCAATACATCATTCATCAATGCTGCATCCGTCAATGTTTCCAAATCTACATCCCATATATGTTTGTCAAAACTTACATATACCCGATCAATAACGACCTGTTGCGTGTTTCCGTCAAAATCCAACCGCAGCCATTGATTTGCCGTATTAACATCAAAACACAAATCCTGTATTTCTTTCTGGTCTTCATATGCTACAATCTGCGATGCTTCTTCTGTCCATTCATTTAAATTGCCATAAAAAACCTGATAATCTCCCGCATGATCTGCTTTAAGTTCTACATGCAGCTTAGCGTCAACTACCGGATTTCCTTTGGTCGACATCATAACTCCAAAATTAAGCGCAATGGCAGCAATTATAATGATTCCAATGAACATGATTCGTCTCTTTGACATCAGTAAACCTCCATTACCCAGTATCTCAAATCTGCTTACATAATTCAAGATAACGCAACAATCCCCGTCGCTCCTCGGCATTCATATATTCAAAACTCTTTTTTTTCACAAACGGCATTCCCAAAAGCAATAATTGATATGGGTATTCATATGGCAGCATGTAACTTTCCAATTTCTGGCACAGGATGTCCGATTCCTGTATAAACACATCATACCGAAATCCCTCTCTCTTTAGTAAAGGCGTTAATTCGGATTCGTATTTTGCCACAACTTCCTTTAACGTTTCCACTTCCTGCACACTCTCCCAAAATTCCCTAAATGCTGAATTTCTTATAATTTCGTTGTCAAACTCCATAAAGAAAGACTGTACATGTTCCTCAATGCACGTTTTTCCGAGATAACTTCCGTCTGGAAGATATGGAAATTTTGTAAGCCCCCAGAAGTCAACATGCCTGTCTTCCATTTCTGAAATCACTGCTTGCATGTCAAATATAGGACCATACATACTATTGTTTACGAGATACATTTCATCATATGTCTCAAGCGTATCCCATCCAATATCCAGAATTGCATCCCGCCATCCTGCGAAATCGTACCCCTTGTTTTCCCTCAATAGGATATCATGCACATATGACCGTACTTTATCCAGTTCATTTTCATCCAGTGCCGAATTAGAAATAAAAACAATTCTGTCATACACTTCCGCCAAGTTTCCAAGGCATGCCGCATCCTCTTGGGATATTTTATTTTCTTTATCAAAATGAAGATAAAATGCAATCCTTTTCTTAGCATCTGCTATTGTTTCTGGTACAATCACATTCTGTATTTTCCTATAGGTATAATCGCCTTCTTTTACAATATATACCCATGCACGTTCAATAGCATGTGCAAGCGTCGCATTATCCTGTCCCTTCTCTTTGTCAAAATCATCACTTGCAAATCCATAATCAAATAGCTTTTCCGCTGCAAGCGTTCTAACCCAAAACATATTTCCAACAGGAAATACCGGAGTGATATCTAATGGAACGTCAATCCTCAATCGTTTCAAAAGTTCTTTCACATTTGCTCTGTTGCCGCCCCAAACCGCCATCTTCTTGAGCGCCGGATAAGTTTCCGGGAATAGAATTCCCAACCGTTCATCTTTTTCGAAAAAGTCAATTATACGTTTCACATTTTCGCTGCAGCCAAACAGGTTGTGATACAGATATTTTCTCCATGTATCGCCATAGTCAGCCGTCTTAGTCTTTTTCCCGTGGATATGGCAAATATAATCGTATTGTATATAATTCTTCTGCATCTGCAACAGGAACGGCGCCACATCCCTTCCTCTATTCTCATATACCTCGACACATACATGTTCTGCATGGCAGGCATTCTTGAACTTTTCCTCCAATTCCTGTTTCTTCTTTTCATCGCTCGTAGAAATATAGCAGTCAAACCGATACGGAATATAGTTCAGGTTTTCTATGATTTCCTCTGCAAGCTCCGTATAGAACAAATGAACCTGCACCGCTATGCGCACCCGTTCCTTGTCATCAAAGGGCGAAATCTCATTGTCCTGCCCCGTATTGACTACCAAATCGTCCTCAATCCCTATATCATATATTGCGCGTGAAAGAGTATTAATATTAGCATAACCATATTTTTCGTCTGGTTCAAGATAAGTTCCTTCTGCCCATTCGTTCCACGCATTTACGAAAAAATAACGGTTGTCTTCCAGATTTCTTTGTCTTGTGTCATTACATATCTCTGATATCCAACGATAAAAATCTTTGAGCGAGTAAGCAATATAGGTTGTCCACCCATTCTCTCTTCTCGCCGCATTATCCCAGCCCATCATGCAGCCACGATATAACGGCTTTGCCATGTCCACGCCCCGCTGCTGTCTGATGGCATTGATCGCTCCCTTTACCAGCTTATGATAATTAAAGATTCCGGCAGAATATCTGCCCAGTTCCAGATCATTTACTGTAATATTGTCCCACCACATGTTATGCGGCGGGAATTCAACTTCTGCATCTATCGCATCCAATATTCCAAGTCGTTCTGCAGTATTATTTGCAGTCTGACATGTCCATATCTGTATTTCCCCGATCCCCTGTTCTATTGCATATTTTCTCCAGCTATCGAAAACATCTTTCGCATCCGGAATCTGCCCCGGATTATATACAATAACGACTGGTTTACCATCCACACGCACATACCTTGTGTCCATGCAATATTCTTTGATGTCGCAGATAAAATTATATGCGTCCTCCTTTTGATACTTCTGCCGCATTATAACTTCTTTATTTTTTCCATCCCATGCTCTTGTAAAATTCTCATTCGCCCAGCACAGACAATAATTCATATCAATTTCAGGGTGCTCATACAACATACGAATCGGTTTCTCCATCAGCTTATGCCCGGAAAACCAATAATAATAAAAACAAAATGTATAGATTCCATGCTGCTTTGCCAATGTAATTTGTTTCTTCAGCGTCTCAAACTGACTTAAATCATAATATCCAATATCCTCATGCGGCGTACGCGGCTGATAATGCCCCTCAAACTTCGGCACTGCTTTTCTTGTGTTAACCCATTCTGTAAATCCTTTTCCCCACCATTTGTCATTCTCCGGAAATGTATGAAACTGCGGCAGGAAAAACGTAATCGGCTTCACATCGGTGCTGTATTTGCTGAAATCAACATTGTCCTCATATTTACTGTCATACACAACATACTCATCCGTCTTTATCTCCGCCTCATCATCCTCGCCGAACAGTTTCTCCTCTCCCTCGCTTCTCCCCAGATACCAGGATACCCTGCGAAAGGTTGAACCGATTCCTTCCTTCCGCAAAAAGTGCAATCCCCGCGCAAGCAGATGTATCGGCAAAACCGATTCTACGCACTTATCCCATAACTGCCCCAGCTTCCGGATTGGCAGGGTAATTCTCCATGAAATTGTCTTCTCCATGCTGCAAATCCGGGCATCCCGTTCAGCCACTTGACTTTCCAGTTCCTGAATACGAAACTTTAATTCTCTTATCTCTTTTTTATATAAATGTTCTTCCAACTTATTTTCCATAATGTGTTTCTTCCTTCCGTCTACACTAATATACTACAACTTCCCAATCATCACAATTCCACGATAAATCCTGTCATCCATAGGCTTGTTCCGGTATATTTCCTTATTCCGCACCAATCTGACTCTGTTTCCAAAGCCCTTCTGCGAGCGCAGCACCAATTCGATCAGTCTCGCCTGCTCCTCGTCAATGTCTGTATAATTCCTCTGAATCTCCCGAAGCTGCTCATACAATTCTCCTCTTTTTTCAAATAGCTGACCTATTCTGTGTTTCCAAATCTCTTTCTTACTCGTTTTGGCGCCGAATTGGTTATTCCCATGCTGACGGTACTTGATATATGCCTCAGTATCATAACACACACCGCCAAACAATGCAGCACTGATGTAGAACCACCAGTCATGCATGATAATATTCTTCGGGCTTGTCCTGTTTATGATATCGCGCAGACGGTGATTCATCACGGCAGTACAGCCAGTGCAGATATTCTGCACCAGCGCATTTCCAAGCGACGGTCTGGCGCACTTTTCATCCTTTCCTATAACTGCAAGCTCACTGTCGGCAAGATAGGTGTCGCTGCAGTATAGAAGCGGCTGATTACCGCCGCACGCCTGCATTTTTTCAATCGCGCGTTCTATTTTCTCCGGCATCCACTCGTCATCCTGATCGGCAAAGCCGTAATACGCCGCATCGTCATCGCTGCCCCTTAATAACTCCAGGAAGCTTTGTATCACGCCGATATTTTCCCCCTGATAATACGAAACATTGGAATATTCCTCGGAATATGCCCTTAAAATTGCGAGCGTTTCGTCGGTGGAACCGTCATCCCTCACCAGAATGCTAAAATTCGTGTAAGTCTGATTTAAAATGCTATCCAGTTGTGTTTTAAGGTATGACGCTCCATTATAGGTCGACATCAGTATCTGTACTTTTTCCATACCGTAAATAGTTCTCCTCCAGTACTGCCGCCTGCTTTTCAATATCATATGCATCCAGCTTTAAACCACTCTGCCTTGTTCCCATGTTGTGCGCCAGCTCTTCCAGCGCTTCACACCACTGCGCCGTCTCAGCATTCTCTATAAAATATACTTGATCCGTCAGCCTTATCTCCCGCGTCACATTCGCAGATACCAGACACGGCAGCCCCGCCGCCTGCGCCTCCACACAGACCACCGGAAGTCCCTCGTAGAGCGACGGCAGCAGAAATACATCCATTGCGCTCAAATAATTCTCTACATCGTCCACCACTCCGGCAAAGATGACCTTCTCTATAATCCCAAGCTGCTCTGCCTTATTCCTCAGATCTTCTCTCAGCTCACCATCGCCAAGAAGAATCAGTTTTACGTCGAGCTTTTTCTCTGCCGCTGCGAAAATTTCCAGCAGCCTGATCTGATTCTTCTGTTCTACAAATCTTCCCACATTTCCCAGAAGCATTTCCTCCGGTCCGATTCCGCACTGCCGCCTGATCTGTTCCCGACTCTCCTCACGGAAGGCATAACGCTTTAGGTCAATGGCGTTATTTATCACCCAAACCTGATGCTTTTCCATCTTCCTCTTCCCGTACAGATACACGCCCGCCGCCTCGCTGCACGCAAAATACCGATTCGCATACCGTATTCCCCACTTATTCAGCAAGAAATTGCGTACCTTCTTGACCGTGCCGTCCGCGCCCCTGGCATTGTGTGAGTGCAGAATCCGCACCGGAACACCGTATTTCTTTGCGCTTCTTAAAACAGCAAAAGCAGCATTGGGAATATGTATATGTACAACCTCATACTCCCCTACATGCTGCGCAAAAAATTCATCCACTCTTTTTCTGTAATTCAAAATACTTTTTCCGGCAGGCCTCCCGCTCGTATAAATCCTTCCCCCGCACCGGACAATTTCTCTGCTGATTTCATTCTCTTCCTTCTCAAACAGCAAAAAATCACACTGTACCTTATCGCGATCCATGTGTGAAAAATAATTCATCACGACCGCGCTCACACCACTATTATGATTTACATAATCCAGTACCTGCAATACTTTGACCGTCTTCTTCATGACTGCTTCCTGCTTTCTCCCCCAACCACTCCTCCAGCCGTCGGTATAAGCTTTCAAACTCCTCAATTTTCATCAATTCCTGCTTCTTCGCTTTTACGACCACACAGTCCTTTATGGCATATCCGACCGGACGGTCTGGCTTTAGCACTGCAAGCGCAGCCCCAAGCTGCACTTTATCCGCATAGAACTCCTGCACCTTTCTATCCTTCGCCCAGCTTGTGTGTAATCGATCGAACCTCTCATCCATAATCCGGCTCCGGTAATTTCCGGCGCATTCCGCAAGCTCGGGTTCGATTTGCCCCAACATCTGAAGCAGCAATTTTTCCACCGCTCCTTCATCCGTCTGTGGTATCTGATGTATCTTGTAGCAAAGATATAACCCTTCATAAGAAATACTTCCCTTTTTTCTGTCCAGTTCCATTCCGTCTATATCTTCCAAGTCGTCTTCGATCTTCTGACAATTACTCACCTTCGAGGATAAATCCGCGTCGCAGATGATGAATACCCCTTTTTCGACAGAAGCATCATCTCCGGCGCTTAAGACCGCATCCATAACAAGTCCAAGCTTTTTGGCAATCTCTGAAAATCCTTTTGCTGTTTTCACCATGACCGCATTTTCTCCCTTATAATAAAAATGCGGCATATCCTTTGGCACTAATTCTCCCAACTCCCCCGGATACACACCGACCAGCTTCTGCAGACATCCAGGCATATCACCCTTCGTCCGATATTGGCAATACCCCATATACTTCTCCAGAATCGCCTCCGCCAGTGCACAGTCTGTATAGCCTTCCGTCATAATCATATAGATATCCATCTATTTTATCCTCTTATCGTACATCCAGTCCTATCTCTGTTCTAAGGTCTTTTAATTTTGATTCGGAATACCTTCGTGCATTTCCTGTATTTTTACTATTTTCCAACAACCTTCTATAATCTGCACAAAATTTGCCAAAACTCAATTTACAATGTTCTTGCACTGTCTCAATATCCTGTGATTCCGCAATTTCCCTAAAATCTTTCATAGTCAGATTCCGGTCCGCATATCTTTTATCTAATTTTCTCACAAATCTAGTCAAATAATTTTTGGGATAATTGCTTTCCGGATCATTTTTATCTCCCCAGAGCATTTCGCAATCATATGGTATTTTCATATTATTTGAGTGAAACCCATACACTGTTTCTATGGCTTTCTGATCACCCAATATCCAGTTTTCAATCATCCTTAGAGGTATCATCGGAATGCAGTTTGGGTCATCCAGCCCCCGCTTCACTTCCTCGTACTTCTCCTGCCAGCATTTTTCTGCTTCCAATCTACTGCTGTTTTTCGTTCCCTTTTCCCTATCGGTATCACAGTAATAAATTCCATACTCACATTCATTCTTTTTGAACAAACAATAAAATTTTCTGCTCGGTACTCCTTTACCGCTTATTCCGCGCAGCGTTCTTGACTGCACTCTGTAATTTTCCACATCTTTTCTGCTAATCGGCACCAGTTCAATTGATACGCCTTCCTGTTCTGCCACTCGTCGTAAATATACCTCAATTGGTCCCCACAACCATTTTCCTGTTCCATATTCCTCTTTTCCGTAATCAGTAGGTCCCTCTCCTGTTACCGCAATTTTCATATGTTTCTATTCATCTCCCAGTATTTTCTCTACGATTTCTTTTGTTGACATATTCAAAATCACCTCGCCGGGCCACATATAATCAAGCTGTTCCCTAAGCGCTTTATTTTCAAACAATTTTGCAGCTTTCGTCTCTCCCTGCTCATTGCGGTATAAATATACAATGCCATCCTTATCCACGTAATCCAGAAAAACGGTACTGTGCGTTGTAAGTATAAGCTGATGCCCGGACTCCTGATAAATATCATTCAAAACCTTTAACAGATTCTCTGCATAATTTGTATTAATACCATTTTCAATCTCATCCAGCAGCAATACTGCATCTGATTTTTTTATCTCACTAATCGCAATGAACGCCAATACGCGGAGAATCCCATCACTCATCTCTTTTGAATTTACCGTGATTGTCTTATTCTGGTATTTCTCCTGTACATTAATCTGTGTCCATCCGGGTTTTCCTTTTGTGGCAGCATCAATTGTTTCTATCTTATCTCCCAATACAAAACGTAATTTCTCCATAAAACGTTTTTTCTGTTCCTGCGACATCATTTTTATGAAAGACGGGAGATTTTTCCCTGACATACCGATATCATTTGCCTCGCCTCTGCTGCTCAAACGCATCTCCGATGGCGATAGCAATTCGAAAGAGGTAGAATTTATCAAGAATCGCTTTAACAGGCGTATAGGTTCTGCTACGCTCATCATGTTTGATAAAATTTTCAATACAGATGACTGTAATTCAATAGATGACGGCAGAAGTATATCCGGTTGGTTTTTTCCTCCTTTAATAAAACCTCCTTTTCCTGACACATAATGCAAGTATTCTTCCCGGGTGTCCAGATCATATACAAATTCATTTCCTAAATGAAGCTGGTTCTTGCTTATATTCGTAAGCACTGTTACATTCCATACAATATGCACATCCTGTCCTTTTTCACTTTTAAATACAAATTCACTTTGAAAATTAATTCGATTATTCCCCGGAGATGCCAATTTTGATTTGATATTTTCCACCGACCAATTGCGGCGTTCAATAATAATCGGAAAATCCTCCCGTACACTACTGCACAGAAAATCTATTGCCTGCAATATAGCACTCTTTCCCGTCGCATTATTACCAATTACCACCGTTACGGGTTCTAAATCCATATGAAAATCTACCAGTGATTTGAAATTATCAATTTCTAACTTTTTAAGCATCCTATTTTCCACACCATTCTTTTTGAGACCTTGTTCATCCACATTATTTCCATTGTCAGCGATATTCAATATACATTTGTTATTATAACATACCTTCTACCATAATTCAGCAGTCATATGCATTCACCAAAATATATCTCCTTTATCCTCTTATCGTACATCCAGTCCTATCTCTGTTCTAAGGTCTTTTAATTTTGATCCGGAATACCTTCGTGCATTTGTTTTCTCCTTTGTATTCCGAATATTATATACCGTCAGATCATTTACCCTGTCAGCCTGCTGGCAGGACTGCAAGAACAAATCCAATGTCTCAAGGCTGTGCGTCGTAACAAACATTTGAATCTTCTTTTTCTGACACAACTGACCGAGATATCTGACAAATTTTTCAAGCGCTTCCCTGTGGATTCCCGCCTCAATCTCATCGACCAGCAGAATGCCGTTCTCACTGAGCAACGCCGCACTCGCAATGTAGAATGCCTTGTACATACCGTTTCCATAGTCATATACAGACAACGACGCATTGTCACCATCCCGGATAATCTTGATATCCCGCTCTTCTCCTATAATTTCAAAATTCTGTATACTTTCGTCAAAAATCTGTAACGCTTCTACTAAATCTGCACGCTTTCCCTGCTCCAGGATTTCATCCAGCGCTTTCAGCAGAAAATCCGTTCCGTCAAAACGTGAAAAAGCAACAAACTGACATGGAATCCTCGTCAGCATGTCACTATTCCTTCTTTTCCCTGAACGGATGGTAAGCATCGCTCCCTCCTGTAGGAAATCAATACGGAAGACAGCCGTCTGTTTCTTTCCCGTCTCACTGCAGCATGTATTGTATTCCAGACGCAGAGCCAACCGCCGGAGTTCTTTTATGCCGTCCCCCTGCTGTGTACTTTCTGCTCTCTCCGCACTCACAATCTCTGTGTCTATCTGCATATGCTCCTTTGCGCCTTCATCATACAGGCAGTGCTTGAGTCCGATCCTTTTTTTCTCACCATTTATGTCGAACATGGTATTGACCCTGTCTATGCTTACCTTCTGGTATCTTGAGGCAAGGGTGATAATCATCTGCTCTGCATTATCAAACAACCCCGACAACACCATTGCCTCCAGAAGAGAAGTCTTTCCGGAATTGTTCTTTCCCACGAACACATTAATATCTGTAAATTTATCTAATGAAACCTCCTTAAGTCCCCGGTAAGTTTCCACATAAAAGCTGTCCAGCTTCATATTCCACCTCACTGCATACCAAAATAAAGTTACCAAAGATACTCTATTTCAAATGCCCTGTACTTTTGATCAGCGATCTCAAAATAAAACGAAAATTCCATCTTCATTTCGCAGCTTTCCACATATTCGTCCTCTCCGTCCCAATGAACATAGGCTCCAACCGTCACCAACAGTTGGAGCGTTCCGGAAACTGTCCGGCACTCTTCCTCCTTTTCTGTCGTAAACTCCTCTACTTCCAGTTCATCAATGCCCTCCAGATCTCCGTAATCCACCAGCTCATCAAAATGCTCGGACAGATCATACCCATCCATTGACATCACGCTGGTGAGCACTTCATGCTCAATATCATCCATAAAATTGTCTTCTATTATGTGCAAAACTGTTTCGTTATCCAGTAACATTCTGATCTCCCAATTTACAATATTGCCTTTTCTGTTCTAAAGTATAACAGTCTTCCACCTATGTCACAATAAAAAGTTTTGCTCTGATCGCTTCCTCAGCACCCTGCGGTACATGATTTTCCGAATCCATGCCGGCTGTAGGGTCATCCCCGCCGTCAGCGCCAGCGCCGTCACATATTCCCGCGGCTTTAACAGTCCAAGCTCGCGCTGCTTCTTTCTCAGCCTGCGGTACTGTCTGAAATAATCCGCACCGCCGCGCCTGCCGTACACCCCGTCGTTCGTGCGCATCCGCACGAGCACGCAGGGAAAGTTATAAAACGTACCGCCCGCCGCCAGCATCCTGCTCCACAGGTAATAGTCCTCGAGCAGCGGAAAATGTTCATAATTACCCGCGGAAAGAACCTCGGAGCGGCGAAACATTACCGTCATGTGGTTAAGCGGATTGCGGTATCTCGCATATTTCATAAGTTCGGCTCCGCTCTCCGGCATACGTTTGACCTTCGAATACGTTCCTGCATCGTTGAACTCCTCAAGCCAGCCGCCGCAGGCGGCAATCTCCGAATGCTCCTGCATATAGCGGTACTGCTTCTCGAAACGATCCGACACTGCAATGTCGTCCGTGTCCATTCGCGCCACAAGCTCGTTGGAGCAAAGTTCTACGCCCTTTGCCAGTGCGCGTCCGAGCTGCACATTTTCCGCAAAGCGGTATGTCCGAAGCGCGGCATACTGTCTGCCGTATTCTGCAATCACCCGCTCCAACTCCTCCGTCAGCGGACCGTCCTCGATGAGCAAGACCTCGTCCGGCGGAAGCGTCTGCGAAAATACGCTCTTTAACGCCGCATCCAGATATGCGGGCTGTTCCTTTTTGTATACTGACATCAATACTGAAAATGGCATAACTGCTCCTTGCACTCAATCAATAGGTTAATTGCTTTGCAAATCTTCCATCAAAATTGATTTCTGTCATCGCATACGCATCTTTGTAAATATATCCCGGCAGCCGTTCCATGAATCCTGGCAGATACTTCTCACCCTTCAATTGATGATTCTTTAACTGTATCACATGCTGTGGGTTCTTAGCTGCACTAAATACCAATACATACGTGACATTCTGCCGCATAAATTCCACCGGATTCTCATAGTCAAATCCATCATATCGAGCTTTTGTTCGTTGCATGGCATAAAGAATATCCAGCACCGCATAAACATTTGAATACGCCTTTTTCAGTACACTCGCTTTCGCATTGCCAAGCTTCGCATCCTTAAACTCAATAAAATACCAGTCATTATCACGATTTATCAAAAAGGCGTCCGCTGTATTAATCGCATCATCCTCAGTCTTTGAATCGGGCAGGATAATCTTTCGATATGCCCTCTTAGCAAATACATCCATATTAATCGCTTTCAACTTGCTTCTGCACAAAGGCGTTTCCTCCTCCGTGCTCTGTGAAAGCTTAGATATATCCGCTTCTAGCTGTACGGCATATCCCCGTTCTTCTAAATATCGATTCATCATATTAGAAAACTGTTCAAAATTAGTCATCTTCTGCTTCTTCCAACTCAGACCTTAATTTATCAAGTAATATGCTCGGTTCAACAAGCTGTGAATAAACTGTCGTTATATCATCCGAAACATCTTTCAATATACAACCGTCATCTTCATTTTTCGAAAGATAATAACTGCATTTTTGTGTCACGCCGTGCTTTTTCGCATATAACTGCAATGCCTCAAGAAAATGCGAACTATGTGTAGTCAGTACAATCGCCAATTCAAATGTCTTTTGAAGGAGAACAATTACTTCTGCATACACCATCTGCCACGCCGGGTGCAGATGAATCTCCGGCTCATCCAGAATCAGTACATCCTTCTCCTTCAGCGCCCCATTCTCCAATAAGGTTTTAATAATTACGAACGATTTCAACCCGGCAGACAAATTATTTATGTTCAGCTTTACCACCGTATTTTTCTCTTTATAGCAATATGAACGTGATTCATCACGCTGTACACTTCCCGGCGAAACCTCGTTTATTTTGTCTAAGACCTCCTGCATTCTGTCCTCAATAAAATTATATTGAACGACATTCTCCATAATATCTGTATTCTTGTGTAACTTGTTTACCGCTGTCCTCTCTATCTGCTCCAGCCCGTTGATACCATTGTTGAGACAATCCAGGATAAACGGATTGTCCAAATAGATTGCCTCGTTCAAAATATTCATTTGTTTCTGCAGTTCAACGCAGCTATTCTCCCGAAACGCAATGTAAATTTCTCTGCCTTTTATCTCTGCTTCAATTACCGCATCCTCATCCGCATGATACACATTATTAATCTCTGAATTAAATATACGGTCAAAATATGCCGAAATCGCAGCCTTTACCAAACGTTCCTCCGGAAGACTCTTAATCCGGTGTACCTCTTCCTTAATTTCTGACACATTTTCGTCACTGTACTCTCGCAGCCGCTGGCAAAATTCCTCAATAATCTCCCGCAGATCGTCTTCCTTCATCTCATGTGCCATCTCTTTTGCATATCGTCTGAGCCTTGCAGGAGAAATCCTTATGCCCGAAAACATCCCATCTTCTTGTACGGACAAATCCTCTGCTTTACGAATAAGCATTTGGTATATCAAATTCTCTTTTTGTGCCGTAATTCTTTCCTCAACATTGACCAGTGAATTGTATATTGAAAATATCGCCTTTCCTACGGTACTCTTTCCCGAATTGTTGTTTCCTGTGATTACTGTGATGCCATTTAACTCCAATTCTGCTGATTTGATTTTAGCCACATTTTGTATCCGTAATTTCATTTTATTCTCCCTTGAAGACCTATGATTTCCAATATCATCTTCATCTTACAACAACCACTCACAAAAATCCAACATATCCATCCGACAATCTTCCTACTTCAGCGCCGTCTGCTGTTCCTCATCCACGCCCTCCGTGTTCTCCTTCTGGAACAGAATCTTAAATGTCAAAAGCATGATCTTTACATCCAGCCAAAATGAATAATTCTCAATATAAGTGATATCCAGCTTGAGCTTATCGTACGGTGTCGTATTATATTTGCCATAGACCTGCGCGTAACCGGTCAATCCCGCCTTTACCTTGGTTCGGAGCACGAACTCAGGAATTTCCTCTGCGTACTGATCCGAAATCACCTTGCGCTCCGGTCTTGGACCCACCATCGACATATCGCCCTTTAAAATATTAAAGAGCTGTGGAAGCTCGTCGAAATGAATATTTCTGATAATATTACCGACCGGGGTGACACGCTTGTCCCCTTTCGCCGCAAGTCTCGCGCCGTTCTTCTCCGAATCCACGCTCATACTGCGAAACTTATAAATCATAAACGGTCTGGCGTCCCTCGTCAGCCGCTCCTGCTTATAGAGCACCGGACCTCCGTCATACAGTTTGACCGCAAGCGCGATAAGCAGCATAAACGGCGATGCAACGACGATTCCAACCAGGGACAGTACAATATCAGCCGTCCGCTTTATGATGCGCTGGTCGATAGAAAGCCCGTTATTTCGCGACAGCAGCAACGGCGTGTCAAACAGATGGATATCGTCCGCGCCACGGAACAAAATATCCGAGATCTTCGGCGTCACATAGGTACGAACCGACTCCTGGTAGCAGTATTTCATGATCTGGTTTCTGGCCTGTGCCGGAAGATCGCAGAGCACGACCGCATTGTATTCCTTAATCATCGGGTACAGCTTTTCATGTCCGATCTCATAACTCACCGACGCACAGATATTGTACTTGTCCTTTCGCGTATTGATTTTCGCGATCAGCTCGTCCGGCGCGTAGTGCCCGTAGACAACCAGCATCTGCCTCGGCGGATAAAGCTTTGCGTAAAGCTTACGCACAATATAGATCCAGGGCAGAATAAAGATGACCTCCACCGCCATCACTCCGATCATTGGTCTCGGTGACACATAATCCCTGGTAATCAGACACAGTTCCAGATAGCCGACAATGCCGCTCAAAAGAATTGCCAGAATATGGGAAAGTGCGATATCGGTAATCCGCATATAGCCGATATTGTATCCGCCAAATACTTTTGTAAAGAAAAAAATCACGAGCACATAGAGTCCTACGACTGCCCAGTTACCACGGCGGAAAAATCCGTATTGCTCCTCATATACCGTGTACCAGATATATGCAAAGCACACGCCCTCCACTAGCAGAGAAATGAAATTTGCCCCATAATTGAGCAAATGCTTATATTGTTCCTTCGCGTTCATCTATATCTATTCCTTTTCTATCCACAAAACATTCGTATCATTATGCCATAGACGCACAGCGTCCATGGCATTCGCCGTGGGCGACTTATGCGCACTTCGGCGCGTATAATGCCTCTCGGCATTATACCATATTCTGTGGAATGCCGCAACTTTCTCCTGTACAGGCGCGGTTACTCTCTGATATATACGGCGTAGTTCTCCGTTCTCCCGCAGCAGGCAAATCCCGCCTCCTCCATCTGATCCGGGAAATCGTATGTCCGTTTGAGCAGAATGCAGTTGCTTCCATACCGTTCCGCCACGACAAGCTGATAATCAACCGCTTCGGGAACAGCGACAAACGTCCTGCAGTCATCGATGAACTGCTGCTCCTCCTCGTTCTCTGCGGTCACTGTTTCATTCAATATCCCTTCGATCAACGCTTCCCCGAACAGCAGCTTTACGCCCGGGTTATTTTCCCTGAGATACGCGCAGGCTTCACGTGGTGCAATCACATTTTCCGGTACGATTCCCGTTTCGCGGATGATTCCATCCACCTCGACAATCTCGGTCTTCGTCTCCCTCGCCCGCGATACCGCGGCAACGCGTTGAACATCGATCTCAAAAAAAGCGCTCGCGGCAAAAATCCCCACGCAGCAGAGCACCGTCACTGCTCCCTTCCAGACGCTTTTCGAATACAGCGTCAGTTCTGTGACTGCGATTGCCACAAATACTGCCGGAAGCAGTGCCATAAATATTTTCCAGTATTCCTCCATCCAGAAATCGTGAATGATATGATAGCCGAATGGATTTGCGAGCAGGATAAAAAATAAAATGCCGTAACCGGTGAGCCGTCTTGTCCCCTCCGCAAGACGATCGCGGGCTGCAACACAAAACAGCATGGCTGTACATACCAGTACCATGCTGATTCCCTCCGTGCCGAAGGTACGAAATTCTTCCCGCAGCGCTTCAAATGCTTCGATCATGCTTCCACCTCCCGATACCTTTCACCAGCCACGCCATGATCCAAAGGAAAGTAATCAAAAACCCGCCCTTTGCATATAACAACTGTCCTGACAACATACACACCGCATACTGCGCAAACCATCTCGTCTTATTGCAGTTCCGCAGCAACAGCCAGACCGCCAGCGGCAGCAGTCCCGCAAAAAAAAGCACCTCCCCGCTCCAGCAATTTGAAAAAACGTCGAACAGCCCTGCACGGTCGGTAAGCAGAGCACTGCCGTAAAGCAGCCAGACCACGGTCTGAAACACCGCCTTTTTAACTGTGCTCTCAGGGAACAGCGTATCCGCCCACACCTGATACACACCAAAGTAGAACGGGAGCAAAAAGAATGGCAGAAGAACGCCGATGAATTTTGCTGGATTCAGCCTGCACACATAACTATTTGCCGCATAATACGCTTCGATTGGAGCTTTCGCGTCCGTCTCCAGCTCTGCCTTTTCAAAAGACAGCATTTCATCCTCGCTCCGCCCGGTCGTGGCATCATACTGATACAAAGTGCCTGTCGCATACATTGTCAACGCCGCCTCCACCGAATGCTCCTTCTGCCTGCTTCCGCCGCACACCAACGCAAGCGTACACAGCAAAATCAGCCCCAATATACCTAAAATCTGCCCCGCATTTCCCTTCTTTTGATCCGGCATGTCAAAACGCTTCCTTTGAATGCCAAGTGCCGCCGAAAACACAGTCATTGCTGCGAGCAGCACCAACCATAAAACACAAAGCTTCTGCAACGTTAGCTGCCTTGCAACCGCCCATTTTGCAATTACAAAAAAGCCCGCCCATTCGCTCAAAAGTCCCATGAGATAGGTCGATACGAACGCATCGTTTATCTTCCTGCCGCCTTCTGTCCACAGGCTTCCCAACAGAACAGGAATTACCAGCCATATACATACTGCAATCAGAATCTTCACAACAATCAGCAACTTCTTATTTCCTCCCTGGCCGTGCATCCTCTAGTTATGCACACAACGGTACAATTCATAGCCATCCACTTCATCCACATAAACGATATTTAACTGCTGCAGGTACTCCTCGGAGTAAAAGTCCGTATTGCGCACAAAGAAATCTGCGTTCCGGCTTTCCATCGCGTGGTTCACCGTCTCCGGCTCAATCTCAACGCCTCTTACGAACATGGATAACGCCGTTCCCTCATCTTCCTTCCGCTCGTCTACATCAATGCTTTCTCCCGGAATCCAGAGATACTTGTCCATCTCTCCGGCATTCACCGCTGCAATGATCGACGCATCGTATTGTCTGATCCAGTAATATAACTCCTCATCATAAAATACAACCGGATTCTCTTTATCGGAAGCCGCTTCAATCATCTCCGCCACTTCAATCACACTGCCATCCAGCTTATATATATTATCGTCAAGTTCTATCTTCGTCGCACTTCCGCCGCACAAAAAGAGCAGGCATACCGCGAATACGCCAAGCGCCGCCCTCTCCTGTGCGCGCTTTTGCTTCTCAAGCAGACACGCCAACAGATAGGCGCTTAAGATTTCTACCGGAAGCATCCAGAAAAAACGGCTGTAGCGATCTCTCCAATCCGTCATTTCCAATATGGGCTCCATAAGCAATGGATTAAAAACAGTGAACAGCAAAATCAAAAACGGAGCCGCAAATACCTGTTTCATCACATAAGATTTCTGTCTCGCAATATACAGCAAACCTCCCAGATATATCACAAAAAACAGCCCATACCACCAGTAATTTGTAAAAATTGTCTTGTAAAATTCAATATTCCATCCCAATTCCCGCATATCTTCTGATTCCTCATACCCTACAGAAAGAGCCTTACAATTCCCACGACCATACTTGGTATCATGCACAATACTGCGTTTAACAGATATTTTCCTTTGCGCTGATAAAGCAAAATGCCAAGCACTCCGCTCCCGATCATTGCCGTAAGAATAAAGATTCCGCTGATCGACAAAGAGACGCCAACCAGTGCGGTCAGTCCCAGTATCAGCCAGTGATAAAGGCTTTCTGCTCCCTTCGCCAGCAAAATCATTGCCAAAAGCGTCAGCGGCAGATAAACATTTGCCAGCATAGATTTTGACTCCGCCGTCCTCTGCCACAGGTAAAAACCTCTTCCCTCCTCGAACTGGTAGCAGAAAATGCTCATCACTGCATGAATTGCCACCGTCCAGTCCGCAATTTTCCGGTTTCCATTCGACAGCCTGCACGCGATCTCATAAACGACCAGATTCATAAGAACAATTTCCAGACAAGCCAAAACCCGGTTTGCCATAACAAGCGGATGCATAAAAAATATCCTTGACAAAAAAGCAATCAACATCGGGTAGCCGTCATGGACATACCCCTCTATGCCGATATATTCCCCCGATCTAGCGCTGTACTGGTACATCGTATCTGTATACAGCGCGTTGATTGCGTAGCCGTTATAATAGGAAGTATCATACCCATTGATACGAATTCCATTATTCATCCCATAGAGAACCTGCAGCGCGATCAGCACAAACAGAACAAACGTCATATAATCCGGCATTGTCCATCTCTTCACCGCCGCCAATTCCCCGTTTCTGACGCAATATACCACGCACGCCCCAAACAGCAGAACAAATACGATACACTCCACAATCACCAGAACGTGGAACGGCAGATTCAGCTTTTCAACCGGCAGTTCGATCGCAGAGAAAACAGCCAGGAACAGTACCGCCCCCAGCAGAAACTTTGTCACAGATTCTTCTTTCCTCTGAAAGAGCGCGCAAAAACAGTGTCCCAAAAGAAAAAAGCCTATGCACATCACTGTAACCACGATCACAACGCCAAATACTGAATTCATCCCGCCACCTCGACCTTGTATTTCTCAACTCCGTATTTTCCCAAGTACCTTATGAAACAGTTCCATCATCAGTTCGTTGCGGAACAGCAGCAAAATGCAAAAATACACGACTGCAGCCGCCGCAATCACCGGAAGTACCATCCAATCTTTTGTAATCCACCGCGACAATGCCAGAACTGCAGCCGCCATGCCGGCGAGCGCAGCCGTTATACTAAACACATAATTTCCCGTAATTGTAAGACGGTAGTATTTCCTCGCATACCACAACAGAATGACCGTCACCGCAGTCTCCGAGAGCACCGACGCAATCGCCGCCCCATCCTGCTTCATTTCCGGAATCAGGAGAAGATTCACCACTGTGTTCAGCACCGCCCCCACAATGCAGGCGCGCAGGATCATACGCTCCATCCCCGTCGCAGTCAGGACAATATGCCCCAGAAAATACGCCACCGAAAAAATCAGCACCAAAATACTAAGGATGCGCAGCGTGCCCACGGAGGGCAAAAACGCTTTCTTAAACAGCAGCGGCACGACATGCTCCGCCGTGAGTGCAAGTCCAAGTGCGCAGGGCAGTGCAAGCAGAAGCAATATCTGCGTTCCTCTGCTGAGTAACGCATTGCATCCCTCCCTGTTCCCCTGCTTATAGTACATACTGATGCGCGGATAGAGCACCGCCACTAATGCGATTACAACCGTATATGTCATGCGGACGATCTTAACCGCGTTGGAATAATAGCCCACATAAGCTTCTCCGTGGAAATACTCGAGCATCACCGTATCCAGCATCGTATAAACTTCCGTCGCAATCGTTGAAGCAAGCAGAATCAGCACCGGCCGCATGTGATGTCCCAGATGCATCCCCTCTGCTGCGCTTTCCCGTCCGTCCGCCGCGCCGTTTCCGTTTCGAAAGAGCCCAGAAACCGTAATGTATTTGCGAAGCTGCACTGCATTCAGCAGATTATTGCCCGCCGTCGCAATGCACAGAATCAGCGCATAAATCAGATAATCCCCGCTGTCTTTTACGAACACGAGCATCAGGACAAACGACAATATTTTGACGATGACGCTCCTGGTCGCAATGTAGCTGTACTCCTCCATCCCCTGATAGAACCAGTCGATATTAAAAATATTGAGGATCAGCATCAGTCCCATCACATTAAAAAGCGCCCTGCGGTCCGCAAAATGCGCAAAGTGATCGACAAACAGAAAATATGCGATAATGCACAGGACCGTCGCAATCAGATTGATAAAGAACAATTCAAAAAACGTCCTGCTCCGCTGCTCCTTGTCCACGTCATTCTGCGCGATCGCCTTCACTCCGTAGCTTGGCAGTCCCAGGGATGCAATCAGTACAAAATACGCTACAATCGTATTTGCATAGGCGACCTTTCCCACGCCCTCCGGCAGCAGCACACGAGAGATGTAGGTGGTCGTCGCCAACGGAAAAAGGGCGGTAAAACCCTTATACGCCATGTTGAATATGGAGTTTTTTACCAAAGATTTCTTTCCCATACCTAATACCTGTGCATTCGGATCAAAAGCTCCCTTTTCAGATAGAACGCCGTCCGGTGAAGCCAGTCTGTCCGGCTGCTGCCGCAGACAGTCCGAATGCATGCAATCTTCTCCACCGCCTGCGGACATCTTTTATCCGCCGTGTGGTAATAACGTGCCAGCCGTCGAAATCCCTCATTGTACGCATGATTGATCGTGCCGCCCGACCTGTGTATCAGCGGAAGATCGCACACGTATACCTGATGCCCCGTCATCCTTGCGAAGAGGCAGCGCTCCACCGCGCACAAATGCCAATTATCGCACAACCTTTCGTCAAACGGTGCGCTCACAAACGTCTCCGTTCTCCCACCAAAGAAGCACTCATCCACCGTATCACATTTGCGTACCCCTGTAAAGTCCTCTTCCCCCGCGACCCGAAGTTCGCTGCCGTGTCGGATATTCGAGAGCACATATTCCATATTTTTCGCATGCTTATCAGGATTCTCCACCGCCCCCGCCACACCGAGAATATCTCCCGTGGAAAGCCCACGCAGATATTCGACAAACCGGGCGAGCATATCTGCCTCCGGCAGTTCAATGTCCTGGTGAGAATAAATAACATACTCCGTCTTTATCTGATCCGCCACGGAATTGAGCGCACTGCTGCACGAAGAAAATTTCTGCCCCCGGTTGTCGATCCCGATCAGCTCATATTCGATATCCTGCTGTTTTAGTGAAGCGCACAATGTCTCATACTGTCCGCTGTCATTGTAGCAGCAGACGACGGTGACCTCTGCCGCCTCAGTTTTTCTCTGCTTCCACTCTTCCATCCCACACCCACTTTATCATCACAAAACTGCCATCCCTGCAGATTCATTCCCATTCCTTCATCAGTTTCAAAAACCTGCGGTACGATTTCGTGATATTCGAAAAATAGAAAATCTTCGCGTCGCAGAAATCCCGATACAGCGCATTCGTCGTCACCGCTTCCTTGTGCATGCATGTGACTTTAGGCGAATAAAGCACGCGAAGTTCCTTCTTCATTGCCAGATAATAAAGGATCTCCTCCTCTGCATAGAGAAACGTTCCTTCCCAGAAGCCTTCAAACTCCGCGAAGAAATCTCTGGAAAATACCAGACAGCAGCCGTGGAGCAGTACGCCTTCCATTTCCTCCTCCTCCCGATTGTCTGCGGCGACCGCTTTTCCGTCCACCTCCCGGGTAGCAGCCTTCTTTCCTTCCTCTCCTTCGCCCATCCCGCCATCCTGTACCGAAACGCCGTAATGCCCGGCGACTGCCCCCTTCAAGTGAAACACCTTAATCAGCCGGAACATCACCGCCTTCGCCCATGAGACGAACACTTGCTTTCGCATATAATTTAAAGTGTAACGGCGTTCTCTCGCCACCGGATTAAAATGCTGTGTCCGCGTCGCGTCCACGATATCGCCGCCAAGAATAGCGTAAGGTCTTCTCGCATAAATCCCTGCAAGCCGCTCACAGATCTCCTCCTCAAAGAGAATGTCACTGTTCGCCGCCACAATGAAATCCGGATCGAACTGCTCCCTCGCATAGCGGATACCGAGATTATTTCCTTTTGCAAAGCCGAGATTCTCGTCCGCAGCGATCACATGCACCCGCGGCTCATCGTTAAAGTGCTCCCGCAGCTGCTCTACGCTCCCGTTTTTCGAGCCGTTATCCACGATTACAATCTTAATGTCCTCCCATGTCTGGGTGGCAAGAACCGACTCCGCACAGGCAATCGCTTCCTCATATGCCTTATAATTTAAAATAACAAAGCTGATATTTCCCATGCAATCCCCCTATGCCCCCGAATATCTTGTCTTTGTCCCCAAAATAATGCGGACATAAGGCGTGATTGATCGCACGATTGCCGTCCCGAGCCCGAAATTCTTGCGCAGGAAATGAAACCAGTCGCCGAACGGCAGCCCCTTTCTGCTCTCCTTAAGCCGGATGCGCTCTAAGCGCGGAAGCGTTTCATCCTGCCAGGTCTTCGCCAGATTCGTATCGTTGCACTCCCCGACGTACTCCTTATAAATACGGATATCGTAGCCCTTCTTACTGATCTGGAGTCCATAGTCGAAATCGCCGATACTGTGCTGGTAGTATGGGTCAATTCCCACCTGCATAAAAATATCGTGCGGTATGATGGCACAGTTCGCGTTGAATGTGTCAAAATGAACATCCTGCGCCTCGGGGCCGTATTTCTTATATTTGATGCCCTTGACGTATTTGATTCCGCCGTAGCTTAATTCCCCGTTCTCCCCGCAGATCGCCCCGATCAGTACCGTGTCCTTCCGAAGCTGCGGGAGCATCTCGTCGAAGATGCCCGGAACGAACTTCGTATCATCGTTCATCAGCATATAGTACTCATAATCAGGGTACTTTTTCTTCGCATGCTCGATCGCCATGTACATTCCCCGGTTCCAGAACAGCCCGCCGTCGCCGTTTAACACATCGACCTGATACGGCTGCGCAGCGAGCATTTCCGCCGTACCGTCCGTACTCCCGTCGTTGACCACCACATAATCAAACACAACATCCTTATTCTCTCCGAGAAGCTTCATGCTGCGCTCCGTCAGTTCCTTTCTATTGTAACACGTAAAAATTGCCAAAATCCTCATACGCTTTATTCTCCTGCTTACTTTTATCGTGGCGCTTCGGTATATGCCTTCTCCAAATCGTGAGCGCTTCGGTATATGCCTTCTCTATCCCAGAAAAATGCTCTGCATTTTTCCAAATCGTGAGCGCTTCGATATAAGGCGCTCACGATTTGCCTATATAATTCCTTCTCGCAACAACGTGATAAATCCGTTTCAACATATTTGGCTGCGATTCCCGGATCAGCGCCCGCTTCATCGCGCGGTGAACTTCCTTTTTCTCACCGATTTCCTTCGGGAAATCCGCAATCGGATGATCCGTCTTTAACCCATGATTAAATACCGGTTCCTTCGACTTTCCGCAGTGCACGCCGCTGCCGTCCCAGCCTTCATTACTGACCAGCGACTTCGTCGGTGAAAGAATGTAGGCGTTTCTCCTGAAATTCGTCCAGTACCAGCGTATCGCCCAGGAATTCGTCTTTTCATCCGTCTGCTGCATCTTCATAATCTTATAGAAATCATAGGTATTGTCATAATTAAAACGTTTGCGCAGCTTCGCGTCGGACACCATATCCGTCCAGTCACTGCACTCCTCATCAAAATATTTCCACCGGTCTGCCCATGTCGCCCACGACCAGCTTGTCCCGGTCAGCGTGTGAAAGTACGACTCATACGGCAGACCAATTTCATCCCCGAAATGAGAAAAACCTGTGATTCCGGTCACTCTCTGCTCCTTCTCGTAGCGGTTTAATCCGTCGTTCATGAAGCGCAGGAAAAAGCGGTTCGTCACAAGATCGTCTTCTAGCACGATCACCCTTCCATAGCGGTTTACGATATCTGTCACGCCCTCAATCACATTTCTCGCAAGACCGTAGTTCTCCTCGCGCGCAACAAGCGTCACGCTCAAAAATCCACTGACCCTACCTGCATATTCTCTGATTTCCCGCACCTTCGCGGCGTCCGCTTCCTTCTTTGCCGCATCCGAAAATATATACAGTTCCGTCTCTTCTGCCAGCTCATTTGCCGCCAACGCCTCGATTGTCCTTCTCGTGTGCTCCGGCCTGTTGTAGGTAAACAAGATCACCGGGGCAATTTTCCTTCTTCCATCCACTACGTTTTCCATTCCCTTTCGAAATACTGTCTTCTCCTGCCCTCACATGCCTTCATCCACACCGTCTGCCACTTTTCTCTCGTAGCAAATACCGCGCTAATACAACTTTTTCAGCCACCGGAAACGCTCGCGCTTCGCCAACACAATAATGACGCTTCCTGCAATCAGACTGCATCCTAAGACTATTGCGGCAAGAATCAGACACCACGCCAGACTCTTTTCCGCCGCCGGAATCCACGGCGCAAGCACACTGCTCATCAGCTTCGCCACAAACGGCACGAACGCTGAATGTATCAGGTACACCAGTGTACTCTGCTTGCGTAAGACTACAAAATTGACCTTACCCTCTCCCGGCAGTCTGCCGCGCAGCGCACACCATGCGATCATGACGCTCAGAAGATTTCCGACATAATTGTGCATGATCTGTTCCACCGCAGCGTTGTGTCCGATCAGCCCGACCGCGCCGCCCGCTATGGCAAACACACCCATTCCAATCAACAGCCTGCCGCCTGCATTTCTCGCAATACTGCCGTCGGAAGACGATGCCGCGTCGTCGCCTGCTGTGGCAAGAAAAATTCCGACTGCAATGCCGAGCACGGCGCGCGTGATGCGCCCATAGAATACCGAGCAAAACACCAGCCAAAGCAATACTTCCTTCCACGAAAACCGCGTTTTCTTTAAGCCCAGCAGGATTACAACCACAAGAAACAGATTCTGCAGATACCATAAATGCCCGCTGTCAAAGGATGTGAAGAATTGCGTCCAAAGGGTGATGAAATCATAGACCCATATTTCCGATGCGCGGTCTGTCACCGCCAGATTTACCAGAAAATAAAACGCCATCCAAAGCGCCGTCATCCACAGCAGATGACGCACATAAGATGTGGCGCGCTCCTCTTTCGTGAGCGTCCCCGCCACAACCAGGAAATAGCCGCTGAAAATAAAGAAAATCTGAACCGCCAGCTTTACCAGATCCATATACCAGCTCATGCCGTCCGCATCGGACAGATAACAATGCCCCGCCACCACGACGATTGCACATATGAACTTTACAATGTCTACCAGACCGTTTTCTCGTCTCTCCATGTCAGCCTTGCTCCCTCACCCACGTCACGTAATCCGAAATACCTTCCGTAAGCCCCATTTGCTTCTTATAACCGATACTCTTAAGCAGCGAAATGTCGGCTCTCCAATTCTTCGGATCGCCGGCTTTCGTCTCTCCGTTAAATGTAACAATATTCTCCGGTTCTCCCAGCGTTTTGGCATACGTATGTGCAAGCTCACGGATAGAAACCTCCTCGCCGTTCGCCACGTTAAATATTTCCTCCGGCCCGTCATACGCAAGGACACAGGACAGCGCCCGCATAAGATCGGACACATGGATAAAATCGCGCGTCTCATCCCCGGTTCCGAACAGAGAAATCACCCCTGTGCTCTGATATTTCTGATAAATATCCCACAGAAGCTGCTTTCTAAGCCCGCTTCCGTACACGGAAAAAATACGGACCGAACGAATATGATAGCCATACACTTCATTATAATAGTGACAGAGCTGCTCACACATCAGCTTGTGAAGCCCGTACGGGGAAATCGGCGCAGGCGCATCCGTCTCCCGGATCGGAAGCTGCTTTGGATTGCCGTAGACCCCCGCGCTCGACAGAAAAATAATCTTCGGCTTCTTCTCGATGGAACGGAGCGCGATCAAAAGCTGATACAGGCTGTGCAGATTGCCGTCCAAATCCGCCATCGGATTCACCACCGACGCGCCGACATTCGCGCTGCCCGCACAGTGCAGGATCACATCCGGCTGTACCCCGGTAACGATCATCGACAATTCCGCCGGGCTGCCGGACATATTACACTGATAGTACGTGATCTTTCCTCCGTCCCCGCGGTACTCCGTGGAAATGTCCATCCCGTGAACCTCATATTCTTTTCCAAAATATTCCGCGGCGCTGTGGCCGATAAATCCGTTTACACCCGTAATAAGAATTTTCTTCATATAAAACCAGCCCTTTCCTCAAACAAGTTTCTTCCTCAAGCCATAAGCCAATCTGCTCAGACCAGTATCTCCGCAAGCGCCTTGGAGTACTCCTTTGCCTCGAGGTACATATTTGCGATTCCCCGTTCCACATCCTCAGTGAACTCCTGCTTTGCCGTTTCCGCCATTAGCGCGGCAAGCGCCTCTGGATCATGCGGATCGAACAGCCTGCACTTCTCATTTTTCTGTTCTCTATGCACCGGGATATCAGACAGCAGCACTGTCTTATCGAGCACTTTCGCGTCCTCAAGCACCGTGCCCCAGCCCTCGCAGAGAGACGGCTGTACGACAAATGCCGCATTTTTCATAATGGAAAGTTGTTCCGTGCGCTCGACAAAGCCCAGAAGCTTTATGCTCGCCTTCACCGGCTCCGCCTCCATGATCGCCTTTAACTTGTTGATATAGTCAGGGTTCCGATAATCCTCCAGATTTCCGGTAAAAACAAAATCATAATCGGAAAGCCCGCCCCGCTGCACAAGCAACTCGATCGCGCGCACCGCGACAACATGGTTCTTGTGCTGCCAGAACTGATTCGGCAGATAAATATATTTCTTTTTCAACCCGAACTTCTCCGCCACCTGCTGCTCCAACTGCGGCGTAATCATCCGAACTTCCGGCTCGATGTAGGACACGAAATGAACGACCTTGACCGTGCACTTGTGCTCCGGATAAAAATGTTCCAGATCATTTCTTGCATCCTCGCTGCTTAAGACGAGCGGGTTCTCTCTTGACAGCATATCGCGGTCGGTCGCATCCTTCCTCGCAAGTTCTTCCGGCTTAAAAAACTCCGGCAGATTCTTGTGCTGAAAATCGGGAATCCAGAAAATCCCCCGCTTCGCGAACAGCCTGCCGATCTTGTTCAGTTCGAGCGCATAGCAGTACTTCACACCGTGCAGCCATATCAGATTCATCTCATAGAGCGCAAGCTTTACCTTGTTCGTCTCCCCAAAAATACGCAAATCGATCTGGTTGCCAAAACATTCGAAAATATCCGCGTGTTCCGGGTCGATCAGCACCACGATCTTATATTTATCCGTAATCGCCGGATTCTGCAGGCAGCTGAAAATAATATTTTTCAGATAATAAAGCCCGCCGATCCAGCCTCTGTTTCCAAGCCCGTTAAATAAAATCTTTTTCATTCTCTATCTCCATCCGTCTGCCATGCTCCGCCGTTCCGCAGCCCCGGCTTCCCGCAAGCAAAATCTTCTACTCTGCCTCCCGCATTACGAACCTTAGCGCCTCAATAGCTCCCTTCGCCACCTCGGAAAATGCAAATTCGTGCGCTTTCTCATAGCTTCTTCGTCCCATCGCTGCAAGGCGGCCCTCATCCGCGAACATCGCCGTAATTGAAGCCGCAAAAGCGTCCGTATCATCGGGGTCTATAATGCAGCCGTTCTCCCCTTCCTCGATCAGATCGAACGCGCCGTCCGCGTACTTCGAGGAAATCACAGGCAAGGACGCGCACATCGCCTCCAAAATCACAAGCCCGAAGCAGTCCTCCCTTGTCGGCAAAATGAAGATGTCCGAACTGCCGTAAAGCTCCCGCAGCGGTTCCCCTTCCAGATATCCTTTAAATTCGATGCGCGAAGAAATCCCAAGTTCTGCCGCCTGCCGCATTAAAAGCTCTTTTTCCTGCCCCTCGCCCACGATCACAAGCCGGATATCGTCTTCGGTCTTTGCAAGCGCCGGAAGCAGAAGATCAAGCCCTTTTCGCTGAATCAGGCTTCCCACATAGAGAAGCTGCTTTCCGCTGTAGTCCGTCTTCTCGCGCAGATATTTCTGAATGTCCACGGTCAGATAAGAAATAAAGCACTTTTTCCCATCCGCTCCATAGGCGATCTGCGCCTGTTTCGACGCCGTGCTGCTCGCCACGAATGCCGCCGCGCGCTTCACAATATAACTGCGCGAAAGCCTCTGCACCTTTCCGATATTCTTCTCGGAGTTTAAAGTTCCGTCCGTCCAACTGATAAACGGAATCTTCTTTTTCCTGCACCAGTGCACCGCCCGAAGGATGGTAGGATTATACTCCATCGCAAAGACGATATCCGGGCGAAGCGCCTTAAGCTGCTTTTCCACGCCGACCGGAAGAAATACATAGCGGTCGTCAAACCTCTTTCTTATAATAATCGTCTTTGATTTCAGAAAATAATAATTTGAAAGCTCGGCAAGCTCCACGCTCCATTTGCGGTTCTCCATGCCCGCCCCCGAGAAAATGATATGGAACTCATACTCAGGGTAATTCTTCTGCAGGTAAGCAAAGAAATCTACCCGGTACGGAGACGGTATATTCGTGATAAATACGGCTCTTATCATTTTGAAATATCCTCATAAATCTTCATCAGTTTCTGGTAATTATCCTCCGGGCGCAGTCTCGTCTCGTAAAATTCCCGCGCATTTCCCTTGAGCGACGCAATGTCAAGCGTCTCGAACTCGCGTACTTTCTTAGCGAGATCCTCCGCCGAATCATAGGTAAACTTCATGCCCGTGATGCCGTCCTGTACCATGCCGTCCATGTTGCCGACTCTCCCGGCAATGACCGGCACCCCGTAGGAATACGCCTCCGCGATCGTCATCGCAAACGCCTCATAGCACTGCGACGTCATGATGACAGCCTTCGCGTGATAAAATTTCTCCGTCATCTCCTCCTTCTGGAGATAGCCTAAGAACTTCACGTTCTCCAACTTGTGTTCGCTCACATAACGCTGCATCTCCTCCATCATCGGACCGCTTCCCGCGACATAGAGCCTCTTGTCCGGAAGCTTCTCAAACGCCTTGATCGCGATATCGATACCTTTGAGCGCCTCGATGCGCCCCGCGAACAGAAAATATTCCTCCTCCGGCCGACTGTCGCTTAAGACGACCTCCTCCGCAAAAGTAAAATTCGGTTTGATATAGACACGCTTTGGATCGACAATCTCACGCTTTGCATCCAGCGATTCCAAGAGCTTCCTGCGGTTGAATTCCGTCAGACAGATGAAGTTGATTCTCCGATATGTTCCGATAAAGCGGTGAATCTGCAGGATCGCCGCACTGACGAAGGATTGCAGCTTGCTGTTCCGGTAACACTTGTGCCGGACGGCACAGCGCATCCCGCCTTTAACGCACTCCTCGCAGATCACGTTGTCCCGGAAAAAAGATCCCGCCGGACACAGCATTCTAAAATTGTGAAGCGTCTGCACGACAGGCACCTTGCAGCGGAACGCCGCATAAAATACCGACGGGCTTACCATTGTCAGCGTATTGTGCACATGCACGATATCAATTTTGTTTGCCCGTATGAGCTTCTTTACCTCGCGGTAAGTACGGAAGGAATAGACCGCCGTAAACGGAAGCAGGAGCTTTCCGAAAAGCCCCTTTTCCTGCAGTTCACTATTCGAGCGGTAGTAGGTGTAGACCTGATGTCCGTGCTCCTCCAAAAGCCGCTTTTCATTGCGGACCACCACATCCTCCCCTCCCGGGATCTGATAAAAATTGTGTATCTGTAATATCCGGTAATTTTTCATATCGTTCCCACCTCTTTATCCCCGTCGAGCAGATCAGGGTAAAGCAAAATGCCGCACAACAGAATAAACGGATTCATAAAGCCGTTCATAATGAATTGTTCCAGTACGCCGTAGAGCGCCAGCGTTCCCAGCATCACCAGTTCCTTATAATGCCTCTGACGGTACAGGGTGATGAGCGTCTTTTCCACCAGCCAGAAGAAAAAAAGCGATACAATGATTCCGCAGTAAAGCAGGACGAACATGTAGGTATTGTCGATCAACCCATAATATTGTCCGTAGAAAATCTCCTGCACGCGCGGCAAAAGCGACAGCCCCTGCGTATTATAGTAACTGCTCATAATATAAATTCTTCCCGATACAAAATGATTCAACAACCTCATCAGAGAATTGCCGCCGTCGTAAAATACCATTGTACAGAGGCTGAAAAGCGCTCCGACCGGCACGGAAAGCGTCAGTATGAACTTGTATTTATGCTTCCTGACAAGTTTATCGAACACGATGAGTGCCCAGCAGAAGAAAAAGACTGCGATACCCGTCCGGCAGAACGTCAGCTCATAGAACAGAAACGCCACCGCCGAGGTTCCAAGGAACCACCACTTGTTCAATTTTTCATAATTATAATACAACAGCAGAACCAATGTCAAAAATACCGCCAGAAACGCCGTGTTCGGTTCGTTCATCGCAAAGCTGTACACCGGAATCTCCACATACTTTGTATCCGGGGTCGTCTTAAAGCCGATATCATAAACTCCAAACGTAGAGCCAACCACCAATACAAGCAACGAGAACACACGGATATAGACCGCAAGCTGAATCATGAACCGGAAATTACAATTCTTCATTGCGACGATCGTCATGAACAGCAGCAGCCACGTATTCTGCTTGGTGATCACGGAAAGCACGACGCCCAGGCCAATGAGCAGCGCGATCCAGCCGACCTCCCGCAGCGTATACTTCGTCGTGACCATCTTGATTCCCCAGAATGCCATGGCAAAGGCAAAAAAAACAAGATATGTCTTCTCTCCATGATCGTAGGTAAACGCCTTCATCAGCATGTTGATTGCAAAATATCCGTAAAAGGCGGCAATCCCCACTCTCTCCCAATCACTTGTACGCAAAAAAATTTTTATTTTCTCCATATGACTCTTCCCTGCTTCCTCAATTCAAAATACAGGCTATCCCTCCGTCCTGCAATAAACCGCATAGACGTCATCGATCACCGTAGCTCTCCAGTATCCATACTCCGAAAGGTCCTCCGGGATCTGATGAAAGGAAGTATTGAATACGATAAATCTACAGTTCTTATTTCTGGCAATCTCCGTAATCAGTTCGACATCCGGCGTCTCGCTGCTCATCTCCTGATATACCTTCGCCTCGTCCTCTCCGATATCGGCGATAAATCCCTCCGCGTTTCTTCCGTACAGCAGGCACGCCGATGCCGAATACTGTCTGATGCTGCAGAGCAGTTCATTTGGGACGATCATCGTCTCTTTCCAGTCAGTCATCCACAATTCCACGAAATCCGCGATCTCAATCGCCGCACCTGGCAATTCGTAGACATTCTCCCGCTCGGTATATGTCTCCCCCGAGAAAATCGGCTTTCCGGTCACTGCAATGACAACGCACGCCACCGCGACCACGCCGATGCGCCATGCGTCTTTCTTCAGACGGTACGAAAGCTTCACCACCGTATACGCAAGCACGAACGAGCTCGGAAGCATCCAGAGAAGCCGCCAGTATACGCCGCTTAAGAAACGCATTCCGACATACTTATAGAAAAACGGATTAAAAAAGAACACGAGCACCAGTGCCGCCGGAAAGAACAACCTCCGCCGCTCCCATTTTCCAAGGAAAAAGCAGCAGACGAGCGCCGCAGCGAAAAGCACGAAATGTATCACGCCGCTCCTGCCACCTATGAAGTTTACAAATTCGCCCCAAACGGCAAGTACATATCCCATATTTTTTCCTCTTACTTCAGACTTCTCTTATATCAGATAATATCCAAGAAAGATGGCGCACGGAAGCGCCGCCATCCAGACTGCAAACGTTTTTCTCCACTTCCGGTAGTAACAGAAGTCCAGAAATCCATAGATACACAATACGATCGGCGCCGTCACGATCCCGATGCCGGAAAGCAGGCACGCTCCCGTACTCACCACATACAACAGCGGAATCCACCGCCTGTCATATTCCTTATGCATGATCCGGTAGAACAGATAGAACAACAGCGGCAGCGAAAAGCTCGCGCACACCGCCTTGCCCTGCCAGATACGCAGCAACAGCATGGATGCAAGCGTATGTGTCGACGTATACCCCGCCAGGTGGATCACCGACAGGACGATCAGGAACAGAAATGCCTTTTCCCAGTCCCCGTGGAACATTTCCTTTCCGATCAAAAGATAAAGCGCATAGCAGATCAGAATCAGGAAAAACGGCAGATACGCGTGGGATAGCTCTGCCGGAGCCATGCCGCCAAGCTTTGCATTCAGCGCTACGAACATCGCCCACGGCGACGTCAGATCCTTGCGCACCTCACCCTCATCCCAGTACAGATAATCTGCGTGAATCGGGCTGTCCTGATACATCGTATCATGCTCTACCGCGGAAACTTCCTCCGCAATAAAGCGCGCGTCATCGTCGTCGCTGTGCTCATAACGCGCCGGAATATATGCCTGCAGCAGAATGAGCGCTGCCGCCAGAATTCCAAATATAACCGCCCAGCCGTGGCTTTTTAAACCATCTTCGCACTGCCCGCCGCACTTTTCCCCTCCCGCTTTGGCGGTTCGTTGCAAATGTGTATTTTCTTCCGGCGCAAACAGTTCCCCGGCAGACTGGCGCTTCAGCAGGACAAGAAAAGAAACTACAGATAGAATCTGCATCACCATTTTCCACAATATAATCGCCGTCGAAAGCTTCTGCTGTAATGCCACAAGCGGCACAAGCAGAAACTGCGCAACCGCCAGCATCGTCGCAAAGCCGAACACCCACGCATGCAGCACACGGTTCATGCGTCCTTCTATCCGCAGAAAAGCCGTCCACAAAAAGCCGATCCAGACCGGTACGAGAATGAACATCCCGCACATGTAGAAAATATTTCTACAGTTCATATACCAAAACTCCCTCAATCGCGATGCCATCGGCACTTACCGTGTTCTTTAAACGATAAAGCGTCTCGTTATCCACGCTTGTCCTTGCACATACAACAAATGTCTTATCGCATATCTTCGACGCTGCGTAGGCATCTGCATTCTCAATCACATCCGGACTGTTTACTACTATGCAGTCATACTCATTGCCCTTCTCGTTCAGATATGCTTCAAAACGTTCATTCATCACGATATTATAGCCCTTCTCCTCCGCGGTATCCCGGCAGACCTTGTCCAGATAACTGTTGAGCGCATCCGGCTTCGGCATCTCTTCCTCGCCTAAGATATAGCGGCTGATCGAATACGCTGCCCCTCTGTTCTCTGTGGAAAGATCAACGAACAGCGTTTTCTTCTGCTCATTTGCATAACTCATCGCAAGTTTCAACGCAACATCCTTCTTCGGACACTGTGCCGGCATACAGTTGATGCGCACGCACTTTTTGTCCGCGTTCTCTTCCTTATTTCCTCTTAAGAACAGCGCAACCTTCTTGAATACTTCCTCTTCGTTCGTGTTCCCCTTCTTAATATCATCAATGACCGGAACTTCCAGACACTCGCGAATTTCATTCACACTCTTCGGCTTTCTGCTCAAGATCAGCCAGAAGGAATAAAGCACGACCTCCACGATGATACCGAGCAGCACGCCCGCAGTGACCGCCTTTAACACACCTTTCTGAAAATCATCCTTTGTGATGGAATAACTCTCTACTTCCTTCACCTCATTGCTTAAGTACGGCGCGTCCAGAACCAGAAAGCATTTCTTTCCGACAAGTTCCTGCGACAGTTCGTCGGTTGCCTCGATGATCGCATTTGTAAATGCAAGCGCAGCGTTTTCATCCGCGATGGAAAATGCTCCGATGTTGACCGGATAAGTCAGATAAATCGTAGCGACGTCGCCCGCTTCCCCCTGCATAATATCGAAAACGAGCTGATAGGATTGATAATCCATCTCCAAACCTGTCTTTTCCTTTACAAGCTCATACGCACGATAGCTTCCCGCCATGCGCATAATATTCGTCACACGCTCCACGGCGCTCTCGTCGCTGTACTGCTGTGCGTAAAGCGTCGCTGTTACCTGATGGATATTCTCATATGCGTCCTTCTCGAGATACGGGTACAGAGAAACCACCTTGTAACCGCCCAGCGCCGCCGCGCAGACTGCCGCGCAGATCAGCGCAAGCCACCACTTCTTAAGATTATAGCGGATAATCTCTATCACCGTATACTCCTTGTCCAAACGATATTCCTGATTCATGTCATTCTCCTTCCTTATTCTCCGTCCTTTTCAAATACAACTTTGATCGTCTTAAGTATTATTTTTATGTCAAGCCCAAGACTCCAGTTATCAAGATACTGCACATCCAGCTTCACGACATCCTCAAAATCCTTGATGTCGTTCCTGCCGCTGACCTGCCACAATCCAGTGATGCCGGGCTTTGCACTTAAGCGCCGCTTCTGATGCGATTCATACTGTCGGAATTCGTCCACCGTCGGCGGTCTGGTTCCGACCAGGCTCATATCGCCCTTCAACACGTTATAAAACTGCGGCAGCTCGTCAATACTTGTCTTGCGAATAAATTTGCCGACCTTTGTGATACGCGGATCGTCCTTCATCTTGAACATAAAGCCGTTCATCTCATTCTGACTTTCCAGTTCTTTCTTACGTTCTTCCGCGTCACGATACATCGAGCGGAATTTATATATCTTAAAGAACCTTCCGTTCTTTCCCACGCGCTTCTGCGCAAAGAACAGCGGTCCGGGGGATTCGATCAAAAGCGGCGGCGCCAAAAAGATTGTCACGACCGCGGTAATCGCCAGTCCGACCAGCGCTCCGACGATATCCATCACCCTCTTAACAAACAAGAGCTTCCAATCGTACTGCTGGTTGGAAAATGTCACGACCGGAACATTTCCCATCATATTAAAGTTCTTATGATAGTCGTCAAACCGGTTCAACAGCTCAATCGTGATATGCACGGTCGCGCCCATGTCCTCGAACGTATTGACCACCTTCGCAAGCGACTCGCCGGTATCGTATGGCACATTGATAAACACCTCGTCGACGATCTGCTCCTTCGCATACTGGAACATATTGTCATAAGTCGCAACGACAGGAACGCCCTCATACCATTTGCCGATCTGATTGTCGTCAATGATAGCAATGCTTGTAAGGCGGTGCGCCCAATCCTTCGAATTTTCGATTTCAAGCAGCGTGTCCTTCACCCGGTCCGATGTCGTGACAAGAAATACCTGATTCGTTCCGCGCTTATTGCGGTATACCTTCAACAAATAGTATTTCAGGATCGCATGCACCGCAAAAAACAGTACCAGATTGATGGCGGCAATACAAAAATACACGCCTCGGGATGCGTCCACCTGTTTGTGCTGTAGGAAAATCGTGAGCGACGTCACAAGGATAATGACAACGCTCGCCTCAAGCGCCGCCCAGAAATCTCTTGCCAGGTTCCGCCGTATGAAATTCTTCTCGATATCGGAAAACAGCAGCACCAGCATATAGATGCCCAATACGATGCCAAAGCTGTCCAAAAGCTCGATTCTCATGTTCGCCACAGACACGTTGCGGTAGCCTACCAGCCATAGATAACCGCCGCCGAAATAGCTTGCGATAAAACATATCAGATCTGTCAGCAGCACGATGACATCCTGAATCTTTTCTTTTGATTGGTACATGTCAAATCCTCTCTTTATCCCTCATAGATACTTTCCCGGTTTCCCAGTGAAAAACGGATACGAAACGCTTCCCCGGGCTGTGAGAACCATACGCAGTCAAACCCAAACTCCGTCTCCGCCCCGCTGTGAAGCTTTAACGTCTCGATGACATCCTGTCTCCTTCGTCTGCCGATTTCCGCCGGTATGACATTTCCGTTCTTATCCGTCACCCCAATTTCCACCGGAAGCGCCCTGCCGTCCCATGTCTTCGCAAGCGCCCAGCCCGAACAGACCATACTGCCGTCCTGGTACTCCTTTCTGTCCACATGGTACAACAGTTTTCGGACCCTCATGCGCTCCGACCTTCGTCCTAATACCGTCTCTGGGCGTTTGGCATTTTGCACTCCGCCGTCTTGCGCAAGCAGCTTCCCGACCGGAACGATACGCGTTCCCATCAGCCGTTGCATATTTCGTACCGGAATATGCGTCTGTCCCATGTAATCCTGAAAATGCTCCTCCATCCGCCGGAACCCCGCCGCCTCTTCCTGTGTGATCTCCGCCGGTTCAAACAATTCAGAAAGACTGATATCTGCCTTGTAGAACATCTGGTGCCATGCAAAATAAATCGCCCGGTAAATAATAAATGCTTTCGGAACCGCAAAATCGAACGTCCACTCATAATCAATGACCGTCCATCCCCCGTCCAAAGCGTCCGATTCCTTCTCCACAAAGATATTTGAAAAGATCATATCGATGTCAGACACTTCTGCACTGTCATATGCACCGTCCGGTACGCAATCCCCGAACACCTCCACAAACTCTTTCGTCACAGCAAACGGTCTGCTCCCGCCGCTTTCCTTCACCCTCCGGATATAGGTCTGCAAAATATGCCGGATTCCGTCCACATCGCCGTCATCGAGCATCTGCTCCAACACATCCTGCAATGCCGTCCCCGTAAGAAACAGGGATGCCGAACGGCACTTTTCCAGTTTTCCGTTCACCGCATCTGCCGAAACAGTCTGCCAGTCGCTTTCACTCGAAATCTGCGTCTCTGCCGGGCAGAATGAAATGCTGCTTCCCTCATACGCCGCGGCAAGTGCCTGATACGCCTCGCCGATATGTCGGATATGCGGCTCCGCTGCTTTGGTCAAAGCATATTTATATACTTTTTTCTTCCCGGATTCGTCTGTCACGATATCCGTGCGAATGCAAAACTGCTCCGCCCGCTCATTGGAATACTTCGCATAAATCGTTCGTTCCAACCGCTCTGCCCCTCCTATTTACCGGCTTCTATCAAAAAAGAATTGGAAAATGTACAAAACACTCCCTCTTCCAACAGTGCATCGTACACTTTTCCCTCGTCAAAGCACTCGATCCTGTCTCTGTCATAATTACTTCGGTTCTGCACAAGTTCCCCTCTGTGCGGAAGCCACGCGTCCGAATAGATCGCCGACGGGAATTTGTGGTCGGGATAAGGATAGTAAAATGTCAATTCCCCAAACCCCGCTCCATAGAGCATCTTTTCATACTCTGCCCTGCTATAGCATCTGCCATCCGCTTCGCCCGCGGTATTGCAGAAAACTGCACCGCTCCCGTCATTTCCCGCTGTCACGTCCGTCGTATCATAACCGGAAACTCCTGTAAAATAGCCGCCGCGGTATTCCTCCTGACAGCCCGCAAAATACTTCAGCCCCAGACGATTCGCATCCGCGAGGATCAGTCTGCCATTCTCCGTCAAAAGTTCCCGCAGCTTTCCAAGCTCTTCCCGGAAGCGCCATACCTTCCCGACAATTAAAATCACATCAAAGCACCCTCGAATCTGCTCCATTTCGCTGTACACGTGCAATCCGCTGTCGCAGCGTGCCCGGATAACCGCCGCATGCGCTTCATCCTCCGTCACACTGCAGACTTCGCCCGCCATCTCAAGCAGTCTGCCCGTAAGCGCCCCGCACTCCGCGTTCCGCTCAAGCACGCGCATCTCCTTCGTAATCGGAAGCCAGTCGATCAAATTCTGCCGAATCCCGGACAAATGATAGAGCCAGGGGTAAGAAGCCTTTTTCTGTATGACGTCCGCATAGTCTCCGCTGTTATTCTGTTTTACAATTTCATACAGTTCTTTCAGAAACTGTGCATCTTCCATGCGGCTCCTCCTCTCTCCGGTTCATTCAAGCGTCCACGCGTTCTACGGTTGTCTCAGAATTCATGTCGTAAAAGCCGACCGTATTCTTATCCGAAATGACGGTCACCCCCATGACGTCATAGAGCCTGTGATATGCCCGGAATTCTCCGCCCACGTAGCCCGTACAACTGATGGAAAGGAGATATTCTCCCCCCTGCAGATCCATATTCTGCTTAAACGTAGCAACATAAGTTTCCCCGGCACGGGCAAGCCCGACGCCCACCTTCTCGTACATCGTGTTCGTTCCGGTCACTGCCGTTCCCTGTACGGTCTTGAAGGTATAGGTAAAAATCGGGTCCTGTATATCTGTCTGGAAGCGGACCTTTGACCTGATCGTAAAGGAGGTTCCTTTCTGGATACAGTTGGTATAGCTTCCATATTCATCTATCACTGCAAAATCAATGATTTCCGCTTCTCCGGTTCCATATTCATTTACCTGCGGATTCAACTCATAATTTGACTTCCAAAGATTTACGTCCGCTCCGTCATTTCCAGAAGAGAGCACCTGTCCGCTCGCAATATTCTGCGACTGATTCAGCAGCACCTTCTTGTACAGATTGATCGTGTCCTTCGGATTCCCCTCCGACAGCTTCACGCCCTTGTTCAGCAGGATGACCCTGTCGCAGTATTTCGCCACACTGCTGATGTCATGGCTGACAAAAATGATCGTCTTGCCCTGCTCCTTAAAATCCTCGAACTTCTTGTAGCACTTTGCCTGAAAGAACACGTCCCCCACAGACAGCGCCTCATCGACAATGAGAATCTCCGGGTCAATGTTAATTGCCACCGCAAATGCGAGACGCACGAACATACCGCTCGAATAAGTCTTACACGGCTGATTGACGAACTCTCCGATATCCGCAAACTTTAGAATTTCATCGAGGCGCTCGTCCATCTCCTCTTTCTCAAATCCCATCATCATGCCGTTTAAGTAGACATTCTCAATCCCGGTGTACTCCATGTTGAATCCCGCCCCAAGTTCAAGCAGCGCCGAAATTCTTCCGTCAATCTCCACCTCGCCGCTCGTCGGGCTTAAGACGCCGGTAATAATCTTTAAAATGGTGGACTTCCCGGAACCGTTGGTTCCGATAATGCCGACCGTCTCACCCTTTTTCACCTCAAACGACACATGATCAAGCGCGCGGTGATCCTTAAAGCGTCCCTTCTTCGCCAGTCCGAGCGCATCGATCAAACGCTCGGAAGGTCTGTTATATAATTTGTAGACTTTGCTGACATCTTCCACTCTAATTGCTAATTCATCCATTAAACTACAAATTCCTCTCGTAATCCTGCGACCACCTTTTTCATGCCGATACTTCCGGTTGCCAGCCGCCGCATCCAAAATCTCCGAACTTTCTTCCGCTTTTTGTAAGACCCTTCCTACAGCACATCCGCAAAATGCGGGCGCAGCCGCTTAAATACCGCCGTGCCGAGCAGCAGAAGCGCAGCGGTCACAACCCAGAAATACAGGGTCAATCCCGGATACTCCCAGAAACCAATCTGATTGATCAGCGCATCCCGGTACCCGGAAACAATGTAATACATCGGATTCAGCTTTAAAATCGTCACCGCCCACCCCGGAATCTGCACCATAGACTCGAAATTCCACATGATCGGCGTCACCCACATTCCGATCTGGAGGACGATTACCACGACCTCCTTCATATCCCGGAAGAACACGGTAACGGCGCTGGTCGCATACACAAGTCCCGTCGTAAACAGGATCATGCAAAAGGAATAGTAAATCACCTGCAGCATATAAGGATTCGGATAATACCCCATACATGCAAAAATCAAAATCGCAAACACTACAAAGAACAAATGCGTGAACAATGCGGAAATCATCTTGACGACCGGAAGAATATCAATCTGGAATACCACCTTCTTCACCAGATAGCTGTACTCCACGAGCACCCCGGTGCCCCCGTTCATTGCCTCCTGGAAATAGAACCACGGCACAAGCCCTGCCATCAGCCAGAGCACGAACGGAATCTCGATTCCTGTCCGAAGATCCGTCGCTTTGGAATTCAAACCTTTTTCAAAAACGAACCAGTAGAGCAGCACTGTGATGACCGGCTGTACGAACGCCCATATCACGCCGAAATAGGAACCTGCAAACTTTTTGCGAATATCGTTCTTCGCCAGATTCCAGACCAGTTTTCTGCTTTTTATCAGATGTCCGGGCAACGTCATGCCCTTCTTCATTTCCGCCATTTATATCTCCCGACCGCGTTTATATTCCGCAAAGCTCTTCTGTACCCGATCCTTGTCCGAGAGAATGAGATCCTCCGCCGTCATGCCCTCCGGCATCGGCCACTCCACGCCGACCTCCGGATCGTTCCAGAGAATTCCTCCCTCGTCGTTCGGATGATAGAAATCCGTCACCTTGTAACAGAATTCCGCATAGTCGGAAAGAACGATAAAACCATGCGCGAAATTCTTCGGAACGAAGAACTGTTTCTTATTCTCCGCGGAGAGCAGCACACCGTACCATTTTCCGAAGGTCGCAGAACCTTCCCGCAGATCTACCGCCACGTCGAACACTTCCCCGTTTACGACGCGCACCAACTTGTCCTGCGGATAATTGATCTGGAAATGCAGCCCGCGAAGAACACCCTTTCTGGACGCAGACTGATTGTCCTGCACGAACTGGCAGTCGATTCCTGCCTCCGCAAAATCATTGTAATTGTAAGTCTCCATAAAGTAGCCGCGCTCGTCTCCGAATACCGCCGGCTCAATGACCTTTAATCCCTCGATTCCATTACAGTTCTCTGTTACTTTGATTTTTCCCATTTTATCTTCCATTCCTTTCCGTATGCTTTTCACACTACAGACCTTCTGCGATCTCCATCAGATATTTGCCGTAATCTGTCTTAAGAAGCGGCTGCGCCAGCTTCACAAGCTGTTCCCTGTCAATGAATCCCCTCTTATAAGCAATTTCCTCGATGCAGGAAATATATAAGCCCTGGCGCTTCTGGAACGCCGAAACGAAATCTGCCGCCGCGAGAAGCATGTCATGATTTCCGGTATCAAGCCATGCGAATCCACGCCCGAGCGTCTCCACGTTCAGCGTACCGCGATCCAGATACGCATTGTTAACGGATGTGATCTCAATTTCACCTCTGGCGGACGGCTTCACATTCTTCGCGATCTCCACCACATCGTTGTCATAGAAATAGAGTCCCGGCACCGCATAATTTGACTTCGGATGCTCCGGCTTTTCCTCGATGGAAAGCGCCCTTCCGCTCTCGTCGAACTCTACTACGCCATACTCTCTCGGATCTCTGACATAATAGCCGAAAATCGTAGCTCCAATTTCTTTTTCCGTGCGCTCCGCCACTCTGCGCAGCACCGCCGAAAAGCTCTGCCCATAGAAAATATTATCTCCAAGTACCAACGCGACCGCATCGTTTCTAATGAACTCCTCACCGATGATAAAGGCGTCCGCCAGTCCTCTCGGCTGCTCCTGAACAGCATAGGAAAAGCTCATGCCAAGCTGGCTTCCGTCCCCAAATAATTCCTCAAATACCGGAAGATCACGCGGCGTGGAAATAATCAACACCTCGCGGATGCCTGAGAGCATCAGTGTTGAGAGCGGGTAGTAGATCATCGGCTTGTCATAGATCGGCATAATCTGCTTGGAAATCGCCTTTGTCAGTGGATAGAGCCTCGTACCGGAGCCTCCGGCAAGTATAATTCCTTTCATCTGAAAAAACCTCCATTTTTATCCAAATAATATACGTAATTTATCTTAACATTTCTGATGGACTTCGCTTAATTTTTTCTTAAAATGCCATCCTGTTTGACCGCTTAAAAAACGCAAACAAGCAGTATCGTCCAAAGACGGTACTGCTGCGTGCATCACTTATCTGTTCTGATACATATCCTCATAGTATTTCTGATAATCACCGCTCGTCACGTTCTTCATCCAGTCCTCGTGCTCAAAGAACCATGCGATCGTCTTCTTAATGCCGTCCTCAAACTTCGTCTCCGGCTCCCAGCCGACCTCCGCCTTGATCTTATCCGGCGCGATCGCATATCTTCTGTCATGTCCCTTGCGGTCCTCCACATAGGTGATGAGATCCTTGCTCACAAGCGCTCTTCTCGGATCGTCCGCCGGAAGCATCTCAAGTAGCGTATCAATGATGATATTGATGATCTCGATATTCTGCTTCTCATTGTGTCCGCCGATATTGTAAGTCTCACCGAGGCGGCCCTTCTCCTGCACCATGTCGATGCCCTTTGCATGATCGTCCACGTACAGCCAGTCACGCACATTCTTGCCGTCGCCGTAGACCGGAAGCTTCTTGCCCTGCAATGCATTATTGATAATAAGCGGAATCAGCTTCTCCGGGAACTGATACGGACCGTAATTGTTCGAGCAGTTCGTAATGTTCGCCGGGAACTTATAAGTGTCAATATATGCCTTTACCAGCATGTCCGAGGATGCCTTGCTCGCGGAATACGGGCTGTGCGGCGCATACGGAGTCGTCTCATAGAAATAGGTTCCGTCGTCCTCCAACGAGCCGTACACCTCGTCCGTAGAGACATGAAGGAACTTCTTGCCCTCTTTAAAGGTGCCGTCCTCCTGCTCCCACGCTGCCTTGGCGCAGTTGAGCATAACCGCCGTACCGAGCACGTTCGTCTTCACGAAAACCTCCGGGGTCTTAATACTGCGGTCCACATGGCTCTCCGCTGCGAAATGCACCACGCGGTCAATGTCATTCTCGGCAAAAATCTTTGTGATTGCCTCTTTATCCGTGATATCCGCCTTCACAAACGTGTAATTCTCTCTGTCCTCAACACCCTTTAAATTTTCAAGATTTCCCGCATAGGTCAGCGCATCCACATTGATAATGCGGATTTCGTCTCCATACTTGCGAAACATATAGTGAATATAATTGGAACCGATAAAACCGGCTCCCCCAGTTACAAGATAAGTTCTCATTGTACCCTCCATTGTTGTGGAAACTTATGCAGACATAAATCTCCTCATTTTCATCATAACTCAAATAATTCTATCATACTTTTTATACAAGCACAAGGTCTGTACTGTTTTTGCCCTGCTGCCATTCCATTTCCAAATGCATCACCTTTTTCCTGCCGACAATTCATTTTCACAGTTGTGTGTTTCTCTTACCACCAGTCCAGATCCGTCCGCTCCGTGATCTCTGACAGCCGCACGACCACAAATTCATCCGTCACCCGGACCGAGCCCTCCCCCGGAAAATCCTGCATTGTCTCCGCAAGCTCCGCCGCGGCCTGCCGCTGTCCGTCTGTCGCACCCTCATTCAGCGATTCCCCCGCATAAGCCTTGGCAAAACCCGCAATGCGGTGCGTCGCTCCGGTCGGATTGTCCACGCTGTAATCCCACTCATAAAAGGACCATCCGTACATTTCTGTACGTCTGCAGATTCCGCCAAGCTCCGGTTTCCGGTATCCGACAAAAATCACCGGCTGTCCGGGCAGTTCGCCGCCGCACACGCCTCTAAGTTCCCGCAGAAGTTCGTCCGTCACCGCCGTATCCTCCCGAAACCGAACCGTATCCGTGTAGGTCAGGCGCAGATCATAACCCATCTGCAATGCAATCGTGATAGCAACGCACAACTTTCCCAAAAGTACCAGACGTCCCGATGCTCTGCCACCGCATTTCTTCGCATCACGCCTCCCGCCATCGCCCATTCCGGCATCGCACGCCTCATCACTGCTCTCTTTAGCGTCAGGCTTCTCCCATGTGCCCTCAAGCACACCCACGCCGTACATTCCAAGAAATGCCGCCGCCACAGGAAGCGCGAACTGGGATCTTGTCACAAGCATCTCTCCCATATAAATCGTCATGAGGAACGGTACGCCCAGAATTCCGATGATTCCCAGTACAGGCCAGAGCAGTCCCCGGCAGCGCCCTCTTCTCCGCAGAACGACAAACGCCGCGATCATAAGCAGTACGCCGCACCCGTAAAAAGAAAAATTTCGCGGACCGTATCCGATCAGCACATTCTTCGCCGTCCGAAGAATATTCTTCACACAGTCGGCAAACGCAAGTCTTCCCCAGCCCATCTGGCTTTCCATATAGTCGGAGCTTACCATAAAATATTTCACATACGCAGTGTAAGCAATGTAGACTACCGCGAAATGGATAATCAGAAGCAGCACGCCGCGCCGTATATCACGGTTTACGTTTGTCTGCATCTCTCCGCTGCCATTTGCTGTGATCGTTTCACTGCCATTTGCCGTCATCGTCATAATATCATCCGCCGGCAGTTTTTCACCGCCGCCCATTTCCGGCAGCATGATAAGAAACAGTACGAGACAAACCGCGATATAGTAAGCAGCCAACGCCTGATATGCGCCAAGCCCCAGAAACAGAAGCGCCGCCGACAGCACAATTTTAAACCTATTCCGCCATACGCTCTTTTCCCCATGTCCGCCTGACTGCCAATCGCCGGCTTTAGACAGCACAGACGCAAAGCACGCTTTCATCGCAAGAATTGCAGCAATCACCAGAAGCAGCATCGCAAACGCGACCTCCGCCTGCTGCAGCGAGAAATAAATCTGATAACACCAGATATTAGATGTCACATACAGCAACAGAAATATCCAGTAATGCCAACGTTCCTTCCTCTCCGCGAAATGGTACAACGCAAAAGTTATCAAATTCGCACCCAGCCAAAAAAACAGAAAGAACAATACACCGCTCGCCACCGTATTGTGCACGGTAAGCCCCAGCATCTTTTTGAACAGGACAAGACTCCACCTGCCGATGACGAGCCAGCCCAGATTCGAACCCGGATTGTTTATTAGTTCCTCGGTGTCGATACGAATATTTCCGCAGAAAACAAGGAAACCGTAACAAATGACCATTACTGCCATGGACGCCGCCAGAAGTCTCCAATGTTTCCTTACATAATCCCTCAAGTCACGCACCATAGCATTTCTCATTTGTTCCGGTTATCCTTTCTCCGCTTTATTGTACCCGTATCCACGTCCTCACAAATACACGTTATTTCATATCCCGCATATACTCGTCGAGCGCGCTCTCCCAGTCTGCCATCCGGTATCCGTCCGTCAGACGCATCATATAGTTATCCAGAATGGAATACGCCGGACGTTTTGCGGACGCCGGATTCATCGCGGCATACTCCTCGCTCGTCACATGGTTCACACGCGTATTCTTCCCCGCTCTCCCAAAGACTGCCTCTGCAAATTCTGCCCAGTTCGTATCTCCCTCGCAGGTCGCATGGAACAATCCATAATTCTCCGTCGGCTCATAGTGATGAATCGCCCGCGCCAGTTCGACTGCACTTGTCGGCGATCCCTTCTGATCGCACACCACGCTCACCTCGTCATGATTCTCGGAAAGGCGCAGCATCGTCTTCGCAAAATTCTTGCCGTCCCCATAGAGCCATGCCGTGCGGAAAATAAAATATTTACGCGCAAATTCCTTCACAAAACGCTCGCCCTCAAGCTTCGTCTTGCCATAAGCGCTGACCGGATTCGGCGCGTCAAACTCCGTGTACGGATGCGTTCCGTTGCCTTCAAACACATAATCCGTTGACACGTGAATCAGCTTCGCATCCACGTCCGCCGCCGCAATCGCAAGGTTGCGCGGTCCGATTGCATTGATCCGGTAAGCCGCATCCCACTGCGTCTCACAGGCATCTACATTCGTGTGCGCAGCGCAATTAATAATGACCTGCGGCCGCTCGGCGCGGACGATTGTAAGTACTGCATCTATGTCGGCAATATCAAGCGCCGTCACACCGTCCCCCTCTGCCACATCCGTATTGATGAACGTCACATCTTCCCCGGCATATTGCGCCCGAATCGCACGTCCAAGCTGTCCATTGCATCCTGTCACTAATATTTTCTTCATTCCGATTATCCTTTCACTCCCATTATTCCCCGAGTCCATTCTCGATTGCTGCGACAAGCGTCGTCAACGCCTCTGCTTCATCCTCTCCATCGCACACCAATTCAATCTCATCACCGGATTTAATGCATGCGCCAAGTACACTCAGCACACTCTTTGCATTCGCCGTATTCTCATGATAACGGAACGTAATATGCGCTTTAAACTGCATTGCCTCCTTACACAAAATTCCCGCAGGTCTCAAATGAAGCCCCGTCGGATTCTTGATTGTGACTTTCTGACTTACCATGCTCTGTTCCCTCCAAACATTTATTATCCTCTTATTAACGCCTTTCCATACGCATTTCTACAACATTGTCTGCGTAATCAGCTCCGCGAGCTTTTTCGCCTCTTTTTCTATCACTTTCTGATCCTTGCCCTCGATCATAACGCGCACGAGCGGTTCCGTGCCGGACGGACGTATCAGTACACGTCCCTCGCCGTTGAACTTCTTATCAACCTCTGCGATTGCATCCGCGATCTCCTGATATTCCATAAAGCGTTCTTTCTTGTGGTTCGGCACCTTCGCATTGACAAGCGCCTGCGGCAGAACCTCCATAACAGAGGCAAGTTCAGACAACGGCTTGCCCGTGTCTACCATGACTTCCAACAAATGCAGTGCGCTCAGAAGACCGTCCCCCGTCGTGTTGTCATCCAGGAAAATAATGTGTCCCGACTGCTCGCCGCCCATATTGTAGCCATGTTCCCGCATATTTTCAAGCACATAGCGATCTCCGACCTTAGTCTTTTCCACATGGATGCCTTCCCTCTCCCCCATAAGTGAAAATCCAAGATTGCTCATGACGGTTACGACAATCGTGTTCTTTTTCAGCTTTCCCTTCTGCTTCATGTAATTGCCGCAGATTGCCATGACCTGATCGCCGTCAATCAAATCTCCCTTCTCATCGACTGCAAGCATACGGTCCGCATCCCCGTCAAACGCGATTCCCACATCGGCTTTCTCGTATACGACTCTCGCCCTCAGTTCATCCATATGCGTCGATCCGCAGTTCGAATTAATATTTGTGCCATCCGGATCTGTATGGATTGCAACAAGCTCCGCCCCCAGCTCCTTAAGCGCCTTTACAGAAGTATAGTGGGAAGCGCCCTCCGCACAGTCTACCACAATCTTCTTTCCCGCCAGATTAACCGGTACGCACTTTTCCATGAACCTGACGTACTCATCGCGCAGATCGAAGCGGTATTCGATTTTCCCGACGCCGGAACCGACAGGCAGCACCACGTCCTTCATGTTATCGCGAATCAATGCCTCGATTTCATCCTCCAGTTCGTCGGACAGCTTATAGCCCTCCCCGTTGAAAAACTTGATACCGTTGAACTCCATCGGATTGTGCGACGCGGAAATAACAACCCCCGCATCTACCTTGTGCTTTCTTGTCAGATAAGCGATCGCCGGAGTCGGCATCACCCCGACAAAAATCGCGTTGGCTCCCACAGAACAAATTCCCGCCATCAACGCACTCGCCAACATTCCCCCGGAAATCCTGGTGTCGCATCCTACAATAATCGTCGCCTGATGCGCCTGCTCTCTGGTAAGGACATATGCTCCCGCCTGCCCGAGCTTTGTCGCCAGTTCAATCGTAAGTTCAGAGCCGGCAATCCCCCGCACTCCGTCTGTTCCGAACATTCTAGCCATCTTATTTCCTCCATACTCCACTTTTCTATCCGCAAAGTGTTCTTTGCGCTCCCTGTCTAATCCGAACTTCCAGTCTTATTCGGCGTACTTGTCGTTGTTCCGCCGTCTGTTCCCGTATTTCCTGCTTCTCCGGCATTACCCGAACCGCCGCCCGTCTGATCCGTCGTACCGCTTCCGGTCGTTCCTCCCGTTGTGCCTGTCGTCGTATTCTCCGAGCCGTCCGTCGTATTTCCGGTTGTTCCGCCCGTCGTACTTCCAGACGCCCCACCCGTGGTACTATTTCCCGTACCCGGAGTATTCGTCTGTCCGCCGGATTCCCCATCCTCCGCAGCCTCATCGTTTCCGCCGCTGATTGTGACCGGAACTCTCACGTTGTCAATCCAGCAATGCTCTCCTTCCAACGTGAATGTGGCAGTCGGATTGTGTTCTCCTGCGCCCAGACCGCCCACATCAATGCTTCCGACCAGACTGTTTGCATCAACCGCATCCACTTCGCTCTTTGCTCCGCTGACAGTAATTGTCACTGCATCCGTGTCAATCCGCGCTGTATATCCGTCCTGTAAATTCTCTATCGCGATATTTCCGGCAGGAATCACGTAGTTCTTCGTGACGATCGGCTCTACCTTTACTACAACGTCCACCTTGGCATCTGAGTTGAGCACCAGAGAAGTCCCTGACGGCAGATAAGAAGTGATATCGACCATCGTTTCAAGGTTCTCCGTAATTCCCGAAATATCCAGTACTTCCTTCGGAATCGATACTTTATTGACGGTATTGAGCGTCGCCGCTTCGCCTTTGATGCGCACGGTATCAAGACTGTGATCGATTCCCATAAGCAGATAGCCGTCCGCCACCTCGCCCATCGTCGCGAATTCCAGTGTGACGTCCTTCGTATTCAGAATCTGCGCCGATATATTGACGGTAGAAAGACTCATCGTAAGCTTCGTGGTATCGATCACATTGTCATCCGCATCGTATAGTATCGGCACTACCGTATCCGTGACATCCGTAGACATTCCTTCTACATTGATGGCTGCTTCCGCCCTGTCAATCCGGTTTACAATCGAAGACGGTCCTGATATCTTAAGCACGTTCGATCCGACAATCTGTACATCGCCAAGCGCACAGCCGTCCGCTACGCTCCCTTTCGTCGTTGCAGCAATCGCTTTCTGGCATCTCCCAAGATCCTCAATCGCCACTTCCAGATAAAGATCCTTAGAGACAATCGATACCCTGTTGCTGTAACGGTTCGCCGTGATTGTTACCGGAACGCGGTAAATCCCGCTCTCCTCATCATATTCGATGTCCTCCATATCCGCCGTTGCAGTAAAATCAGAACCGGAGAGTTCATCATGAACGCTGCGCTCCGCCGACACACTGAAAGTTATGATATTGCTCCCGTCCAGTGCTTCATAATACTTGTTCTGCGCCGTGATAAACGACGTATTCTCTGTTATAACGTTCGTTGTATATTTCCTCGGTATGACCGGATTGTCAATATTGATGACAACGATCCACAGCACGAACGCAAGCAGCGCTGCCAGTATCTTGAGGCCAAAATTATTTGTTATCCTTTTCCCGAGCCTTTTTAGCATCCTTCAGCCTCCTCTTCAATAATTCAATTTTCGATAATTCGCGCTCGCGCTTCTGAAGATAAGTAAGCTTATTGCGCAGAAATTCCGCATCAACATTCCGGTACAATTCTCCGCCCAGCGCAATAGACACTCTTCCAGTCTCCTCGGACACGACAATCGTGAGTGAATCACTCGCCTCACTGATGCCGACCGCCGCACGATGTCTCGTCCCCAGGTCTTTACTGATTGAAAGGGAATCCGTCAGCGGAAGATAACAGGTCGCCGCAACAACACGATCGCCGCGCACGATAACGGCGCCGTCGTGAAGCGGCGTATTTTTCTCAAAAATATTGATGAGAAGCTGACTTGTAAGCACGCCGTCCACCGTAATTCCGGTGCGCTCGTACTCCGTAAGCAGAATCTCATCCTCCACTACGATCAACGCCCCGGTCTTCACCTTGCCCATCTCGTAGCACGCCTTTACCATTTCATTGATGGTCTTGTCGGAAAACTTAACATTTTCCCCCTTTGACATATCAAACGGGAAAAGAGATATGAGCATATTCTTTCTTCCGAGATTCTCAAGCGCCTTACGCATTTCCGGCTGAAAGATGACTACCAGCGCAATCACCAGCACATTCGCCGTATTCTTTGCGATCCAGATGATCGTATTCATCTGGAACAACGCCGCCACCAGCACAAACAGCAGCACGATCATAAGACCCTTTAACAAATTCCACGCTCTGGTGTTCTTGATCCACACCAACATGTAGTAGAGCAAAAACGCAATAATTATAATCTCCACAACATCCGTTATGGTGATTTTTGGCAAGTTCATATAAAGTGATGCCTTTTCCCAAAGAGCATCCAGAGTCGCTAACATATTCTGCACGCGTTCCACTTCCTTAATCTAATAAATCCTCATCGATGTCCAACTCTCTCGCAAATTGTTTCTTGGTAAGACGCTCCTTGTCGTCCTTTCCGCCGAAACGCTTCACTTTCTTGTCCGTCCCCGGCACATACGCCTTTGGCACCGCCTTGACGTAATAATAATATTCATCATCCTCGAACTGCAGGCGCTCCGTCCTCGAATAGTCCAGATTAAAGAACAGGAACTGAAGTACAAGCCCGATCACCGCCGAGATGATATTTCCGACCAAAACCGGAATTGTTTTCCCGGAGATTCCAAGCATCATATAGCCCGCAATCATTCCGACCGTCTCAAACAAAACACCGGAAATAATTGCGATCTGCCACGCATTCTCAATCGACATTCTACGGACAATGTAAACAATAATCAGCGCTGCCGTCATTATTCCGATCACCAGAAACATTTCCTTATTGCCAAGGAGCTGATTTAAGGCAATCACGATCTTGGAATTCGTCTCCGCGCTCTCCTCCGCCGCCGCACCCAGCAGCGCCGCATTCTCCTTCACACCGTGAAGGAAGAAATAGACCACCGCACCGCAGATCAGCGCAAATACGGAATATATTTCCGTAAGCAGTCCCATTCCGACCGGCATAACATACGGGATGTTTAATTTAAAACAAATCGGTGTCAAAAGCACGCTCACACCGTTTTGCGGCGCAAATCTGAAGTATAAAAAGAAAATCAGTACAAACAGGATCAGCGCCACAAGACATACCTCTATGGACAATGCATACATATCCGCCAGAATCACCATGGCAGCCAGAAAAATCGTACCCCCTGCCGGCAGGATTGAGCACAGAAGCGCCAGAATCAGTGCAATAGGCATTCTGCTGATGCTCTTCATATATCCGATATTACCATTAATCATACAGAAGATAAGAAATGCCACAGCAAACTTGACAATCGGCGTAATGTATACCTCATACCTTCCATAAAAACGTATCATCTTCTCTTTGAGTTCCAATATGGTTGTCATTCCATGCCTCCCGCTCTATTCCCAGTCTTTATTCTCTGCCGTCTTCAGCCGGTCTTCACGTTCATACATCTGATTGACCTTTTTCAGATTACCGTAATACCGTTTTACCTTGCGCCGTCCATTCGTATACTTCATGTGAAATACGATCCATGTCGTGCCCAGATAAACCACCATAAACACAATGTAAGGCACGAGCGCCACAGTCAGGAGTCCCTTGATATCCAGCTTATTCAGCTTTGCCAGCAGTTCTTCCATAGAGTACAGCCCCCAAAGTCCGAACAGCATGCCATAACAGACCGTTCCCATAACAAAGCTTCCCAGAAGCCGCATGGAAACATAATCCTTCCTCGCATACTGAATCATCGGCTTACATCGTTTGCCGTCGTTCGTATCAAATTGCGCCATCTTTATCATATGCCGCAGCCGTTCTTCATTTACCATACTCAATGTATCCTTTCTCATTTGCCCCATCCAATGCGTCCGGGCAAAATTGCACACAGCTACACATTCTTATTTTTATTATAACACAGCGTCTTTTATTTTCAAAGCATCAAATAAAGCTCCAAAAACCAGAAATGCAGCGCCGAAAAAAAGCAGGGCACATCAGGCCCTGCTCCTTTTGTATCCTTCTTATAAAAAGCGCATGCGATTCTTGTTATCGCGCTCCGACTTCTGTGCTTCCTGCAACTTTGGCTTTGGCTTTTCGATCGCCCCGGCGAAGGTGTTCGCCATCTCCGCCTTGCATTTATCACAAAAACGCCCGGTACAGATCGGTGCGCCGCACTGTTCACACACAACGCCGTCCGCTCCTGCCACAGAAAGCGTCAGACGCTCCTCGCGAATCCACTGGCGTATCTGCTTGACAGATACATCAAGCGCCTCCGACACCCGTTCTACCGATGAGCCGGGATACTCTTCGAGATATGCCCTTACCTCCTGAAACTTCTCTTCCAGCTTCTTCTTACAGTTCTCACAAAGAGGCGCTCCTCCTATATAGTTGATCAACCGCCCGCAGTTCTTGCAATTCCGTACGTCCATAGTAATCACTCCTCCTAACTGTATCTGTCAAAATCCTGCGCCAATGCTGATGCAGATATAATAAATCCGTTCTGCTCCTCCATCAAGAAGAGTTTCTGCCACCTCATCCATGGTGCTTCCTGTCGTATATATGTCGTCTACCAACAATATACACTTATATTCTACTATATTCGACACTAATTGAAAAGCATTTTTTAAATTCCGTGCGCGTTCTCTGTCATTTAATTCCTTCTGAGGAACTGTATTGCGCACGCGCCGTACCACTCGCGTATCTACCGGAAGCTCCAACTCCCTTCCAAGTGCGCGCGCGAACACTTCGGCCTGATTGTACCCGCGCTGCCGTCTCTTCCAGGAATACATCGGAATCGGAACGATCACGTCTATTTGATTTCTTCTTACCCAACCTCCGTAGAGCCGCGCCGCCTCCTTTGCATAGTACACTGCATACTCCCGCCTGCCCGCATACTTAAACCGGTACATGGAACTGCGGATTCCTCCCTGATAAACAAAAACTGCCTTCCCCTGCCGATATGTATGCTCCCGTTTTCTGCAGTCCGTGCAGTATTCCATACACTCATCCACCAAAGGCTTCCCACATCGCTTGCAGACCGGTTCCTTCATCGTCTGTACCCGTCCTGCGCACGCCTCGCAGAGCACTCCTTCTGCGTCTGTCAATTCATCGCAGACCGGACAGCGCGGCGGATAAAAAAAATCTTTCGTCAGCCGCCATAAGGCCCGGACACACTGCAGTGCTTTCTTTCCCATAATTGAATCAAGCTTCATCGTTTCCCTGTTCTCTCCCCAGGCATCCGCGTTCTCAATTCTGCTTTATCCTAGCATTTTTTCCCCCAGGATGCCATAAACATTTTCTTAATTTTTTCTTTCTTTATTTTATACTTGATTTTATAGTTGACGAAATTTCGTTTCATTATTATAATTTTCCTTATTAAAAGCACTAAAGCATTAGTGCGCTAAAGGAGGATTTTTATGAGAAAGTCAAGTAAACTTATTTCTACTATGTTAGTTGCTTCCATGACGCTCTCCGTGACCGCATGTGGAGGCGACGGCACATCCGCTTCTACCGGAGACACCGGCGCTGCAGCGGTATCACAGGATAATTCGTCCGCTTCCGCCGAAAACACCGGAAACGGCACATACGAAATCGGTATTTTACAGCAGTTGGAGCATCCGGCACTTGATGCCGCAACCGAAGGCTTTCAGGACGCCCTTTCCGATCTGCTCGGCGAAGAGAACGTCACGTTTGACGTACAGAACGCGCAGGGAGAGCAGGCAAACTGCTCCAGCATTGCGACTACTTTTGTTTCCAGCAACTATGACCTGATTCTTGCAAATGCGACGACCGCACTTCAGTGCGCCTCCGCAGCCACAAGTACAATTCCGATTCTCGGAACCTCTATCACAGATTACGCGACTGCACTTGACATTGACAACTGGACGGGAGCGACCGGCACCAACGTATCCGGCACTTCCGATCTCGCACCGCTCGACCAGCAGGAGGACATGCTTGTAGAACTGTTCCCTGACGCAAAAAATGTCGGCATTATCTACTGTTCCGCAGAACCGAACTCCGCATATCAGGCAACAAAGTTTGGTGAGTATCTGACAGAGGATGGCATTTCTTTCAAGGAATATACGATAGCAGATTCCAACGATATCGCTTCCGTTGTCCAGAACGCTGTATCGGAGGTTGACATCATCTACATTCCGACCGACAACACCATGGCGAGCAACACGGAAACGATCAACAACATCACACTTCCCGCAAAGGTACCTGTTATCGCAGGCGAGGAAGGTATTTGCGCCGGCTGCGGTGTTGCAACGCTCTCCATCAGCTACTACGACATCGGCTACAAGGCAGGTGAAATGGCATATGAGGTTCTTGTAAACGGCGCAGACATCAGCACCATGGAAATCTCTTACGCTCCGAATGTAACTAAAGAGTATAATCCAGAGATCTGTGAGGCTCTTGGCATCACCGTGCCGGAAGGTTATACCGCCATCGAAACAGAATAATGTTTCGTCGTCACATCAGAATATCATGAAGCAATGTAAAGGGGTTATTTTATGACTTATTTAATGTCCTTAGACCCCATGGCACTTTTCCGCTCCATGCCCGGCGCATTTGCGCAGGGCATGGTCTGGGGATTGATGGCATTGGGCGTCTACATCACTTACCGTCTGCTCGACTTTGCCGATTTGACCGTAGACGGTTCTTTTGCAACCGGAGGCGCAGTCGCAGTCATGCTGATTCGAGGCGGCATGAATCCGTGGCCCGCGCTTATTTTTGCGTTTGCGGCAGGTATGGCATCCGGCTTTATCACCGGATTCTTGCATACCGCCCTTGGAATTCCCGGAATTCTCGCCAGTATTCTGACGCAGATCTCCCTGTATTCCATCAACCTAAACATCATGGGGTGTTCCAATCAGGCAGTCAGCGTTGACAAATATCCGCTTGTTGTTTCTCTGCGTTACCTCTCGGATTCTCCCTCCACACGGACAAGAATATACATCACCTGCGTTCTATTCTGCATTGCCATCGTCGCAATCCTCTACTGGTATTTCGGCACCGAGCAGGGACATGCGATCCGTGCAACCGGATGTAACCCGCAGATGGCGCGCGCGCAGGGCATCAATACGAATTTCCACACTGTCATCGCCCTGATGATCTCCAACGGTCTTGTCGGTCTCTCGGGTGGTCTCTACGCACAGTACCAAGGCGCGGCAGATGTCAATATGGGGCGCGGCGCGATCGTCATCGGTCTTGCAGCCGTCATCATCGGCGAGGTGCTTTTCGGGAAACTCTACACCGGCAAGCGATTCACCTTCGCATATACGCTGCTTGCCGTGATCGCCGGAGCTATCATTTACTATATCGTTATGAATATCGTGCTATGGTTAAAGCTGCCGTCTGATGACCTGAAACTATTTTCCGCCATCGTCGTAGCTGTTTTCCTTGCAATTCCTTACTTAAAGACAAAATACAAAGGAAAGGAGAAATAGTGTCATGGCTGAAATGTTAAAAATAGACAATATACGCAAGACCTTTAACCCGGGCACCATCAACGAAAAAGTCGCCCTGGACGGCGTAAACCTCTCCCTGGAAGAGGGTGATTTCGTCACAGTCATCGGCGGCAACGGCGCCGGGAAATCCACGACTCTAAACGCAGTCGCAGGCGTATGGCCGGTCGATTCCGGGAAAATCTACATCGGCGGCGACGACGTCACACGACTTTCCGAGCACAAGCGCGCAAAGTATCTCGGCAGAGTCTTTCAGGACCCCATGACCGGAACCGCTACCACGATGTCCATTGAGGAAAATATGGCAATCGCCGGACGGCGCGGCGACAGACGCGGACTTTCGTGGGGAATCACCAGGAAGGAGCGCGACACCTACCGCGAACTTCTCGCCACCTTAAACCTCGGCTTGGAAGATCGGCTTTCCAGTAAAGTCGGACTGCTCTCCGGCGGTCAGCGTCAGGCAATCACGCTCTTAATGTCCGCGATCAAAAAGCCGAAGCTGCTCCTGCTCGACGAGCACACCGCAGCGTTAGACCCGAAGACCGCAGCAAAGGTCTTAGAGATCTCCGACCGCATCATTTCAGAGTATCATCTTACCGCAATGATGGTCACACACAATATGAAGGATGCGATTGCTCACGGCAACCGGCTTATTATGATGCACGAAGGGAAAGTTATTTTAAATATTTCCGGAGAAGAGAAAAAGAAACTGACCGTGGAAGATCTGCTGCATCAGTTCGAGAAAGTCAGCGGCGAAGAATTCGCAAGCGATAAGGCTCTTCTCTCATAAACAAAACCGACTGATTTATACGCATAATTTTAATTATCAAAATACAACATGCCGCATTTCGTTTTATCGGAATGCGGCATATTTATTCCAGCCAAATCTACGCAATCTGCCCGCGCAGATTTTTTCACGACTCACGCAGGCGGTCGCACAGTCCGCTGTAGCGCTTCTGCTGCGAGGTATTCTGCACCATCTGTGCAAATGTTGTTTCATTTCCGACAAGCGTAACGCACTTTCTTGCCCTCGTAACTGCCGTGTACAGCAAATTCCGGTTCATCAGCATTGCGGGACCGGAAAGCAGCGGGATCACGACCGCCGGATATTCGCTTCCCTGCGATTTATGTATCGTAATCGCGTAGGCAAGCTCCAATTCATCCAGCAGCTTATACGGATATTCCACCATGCGCCCTTCATCGAATTCCACCGTCATCGTCTCTGCAAAATCGTTGATTTCCCGGATAATTCCCATATCTCCGTTGAACACACCCGTTCCTTTATCCACGGAAAGCCCGAATTTCGTGCGGATTTCCCACTCTAACTGATAATTATTCCGCGTCTGCATGATTTTGTCACCCTCGCGGAAAATCGCATCGCCGTGCTCCTTTTCCCGCTTCTGCTGCGACGGCGGATTCATGTACTGCTGGAGAATTCCGTTGAGCCGTTCCACGCCCAGCAGACCTTTGCGCATCGGCGTCAAAATCTGTATATCATAGGGCGTTGCATCCACGAATTTCGGCAGTTTCTGTTTTACAAGCTGCAGCATGACGTTTATGATAACGTCCGCGTCATATCTCTTCAGGAAAAAGAAATCCATGCTCTTGTTGTCGAGCGTCACTTCCTCCCCATGATTGATCTTATGCGCATTGACAATAATATCACTTGTGGATGCCTGTCGGAAAATCTTCGTCAGCATCACAACGTTGCATTCATGCGACTGAATGATATCCCGCAGCACGCTGCCCGGTCCGACACTGGGAAGCTGATTCACATCCCCTACGAGGATCAGACGCGTGCCTACGGCAACCGCTTTCAGCAGAGAATGCATAAGTGTTATGTCAACCATTGACATTTCATCGACTATCACAACGTCCGTCTCCAACGGATTCTGCTCATTCCGCTCAAATCCTGCTTTTCCGTCCATACCGCCGTTCAGTTCCAGCATACGGTGTACGGTCCGCGCTTCAAATCCGGTCGTCTCGCTCATCCGCTTCGCCGCTCTTCCGGTCGGAGCCGCAAGAAAAATATCCATGCCCTCCAACTCAAAATACTTGATGATCGTGTTAATCGTGGTCGTCTTGCCCGTACCCGGACCTCCGGTGATGATAAGCAGACCATTTCTCACCGCCTCTTTTACCGCAGTCACCTGGTGCTCGTCAAGCTCCATGCCCGTCTGTTTTTCGATATTCCGAATACGCTGCTCGATCTCAATATCCGGCACATCGTAATTTACATTGAGTTGTTTGAGCATTGTCGCTGTGTTGGCTTCCATATAGTAAAAAGACGCCGCATAGATCTGTGTCTGTCCGTCCCCGGACTGTTTCATAATGATTTTTCTCTCGATTGCAAGATCCATGTACTGCTTCTCGATCTGTCCCTCATCAACTTCCAGAAGCTGTTTTGTCCGTGCGGTCAGTTCTCCTTCGGGCAGATACGTGTGTCCCTCACCGGACGCCTGCAGCAGCACGTACAAAATACCGCTCCGTATGCGGAAATCCGAGTCCATACGGATTCCGACACGCGCCGCGATCTCGTCCGCGGTGCGAAAACCGACGCCCTCAATATCATCCGCGAGCCGGTATGGATTCTCCTTGATAATGCCATACACTTCCTGTCCATACGCCTGATAGACCTTTACTGCGAGATTCATCGTAATTCCGTACTGCTGCAGGAAAATCATTACCTGACGCAGATCGCGCTTCTCATTGACCTGGTCGGCGATCTCCATCGCCTTGCGCTCGCTGATGCCCTTGATCTCGGCAAGACGCTCCGGTTCCTCCTCGATAATGCGGAAGGTATCTTCTTTAAATCTGCGCACAATGCGCGCCGCAAGTGCAAGTCCCACTCCTTTGATTGCCCCCGAACCGAGATATCGTTCAATCGCCTCCTCGTCCTCCGGCGCTTTCTCCTCGAATGCATCCACCTTAAACTGTCTGCCATAGGTCGGATGGTCGGTATACTCACCGGATGCCTCGATATTCTCCCCCTCCGCGATTGCGGAAAAGTTTCCTACGCAAGTAATTTCTTCCTCGCCGCTGACAAGATTCAAGACCGTATAACCATTGTCCGTGTTCCTGTATATGATATGCTCCACATATCCCGCTAACTTTTCCAAACTGTTCCTCCCATCCGACAAGGCTTTATTCTGCCGGGTGCACACAAGAAAAACCTTGATTATCTCAAGGTTTTTCAAACATATCTTATTCCATTCTCAACAGAACGCCTTATTACTCAATGCCGTAATTGCGCTTCATCTGCTCAAAGAGCTGCTGGGTAAAGCTGCCTCCCACCTGATCGACCACCTCGTCCGCAACCAGCTCGATCGTACTGTCCATATGAAAATCCGTCAAAGTCTTTATGGAAGAATCCTCTTCTTCCTCCTCCATCGTCATGTTCTCCTTGACTTCCTTTAACACTTCCTCCACGAAATACGACGTAAAATCTTTGCAGACCTCCATCAACTCTTCCTCTGTCGTCTCGGAAGAAATGCTGCTTGCCGCCTTCTGCAGCGACGAAGCGCCGTTCGCCGCCGTCGTGTTCTTTGTCATATCCACCATCGATGAAATACCGTCTATTGAAAAGCTCATTTATGCCTCCTTTATCTCTTCAGATTATTTGCCTGCTCAAGCATCTCATCTGAAGTCGTAATTGCCTTGGAGTTCAACTGATAAGCACGCTGCGCAATAATCAGGTTGACCATCTCATCTGCAACCTGTACGTTGGATGCCTCCAAATACTTCTGGCGCACCTGGCTCGGCGTCAATGTTGCTGTCGTCCTCTCATTGAGCGCCGCTCCCGAGGCCTCCGTCTCTTCTAACAGGTTATCTCCGATCTTCTCAAGACCGCTCGGGTTATTAAACTGAAACAGTCCGAAACTGCGGTTCATATCTACGGTAACTCCCTGCGCATTCTTATAGGAAAAGGAACCGTCCTGTGAAACAGTAACGTTCTCTCCTGTAATTCCCTGCGGAAGCGTAATCGGTTGGCGGTTGGTGTCAAGCACAGGGTAGCCGTCGCTTGTCGTCAGCGTTAAGCCCTGATTGCCCTCCGCCCATACGAAATTCCCGGCTCTGGTGTAATACACCTCATTATCCGCGCCGCGGACTGCAAAAAATCCGTCTCCGACAATTGCAAAATCCGTTGCATTTTCACTGGCAAGTGTTGCACCCTGCGTATAAATCGAAGTCGTGGACGCTACTCTTGTACCAAGACCGGTCTGTGCCGGAATCGGCTTCTCCTCGCCATTCGCGGTCGTCGTTCTCGTCTGGATGGTCTGATACAGCAAAGACTTGAACTCTGTCTTCTCCTGCTTATATCCCACCGTGTTTACATTGGAAAGATTATTCGAAATATTATCTACATTCGTCTGCTGCGCACGCATTCCCGTTGCAGCCGTGTAAAGTGCTCTCATCATAGGTCAGCTACCTCCTGCTTATACCTGTCCAACCTGATTTACCGCTTTGTCAAGCGTCTCGTCAATTGCATTGATGACCTTCTGTCCAGCCTGGTACGCTCTGGAAATCGTAATCATATTAACCATCTCCGATACAACGTTGACATTGGAAGACTCGATCAACCCCTGTTCTACCTTCGCATCTGATTCGATGATTGTACCGCCGTCCACCAGATCATACATATTCTCGCCGAACTTCGCAAGATAGTCGTAATCCTCAAAATCCACAAACCCGATATTTCCGACCTGCTCATCCTCCTGGAAAATATTTCCAAGTTCATCAACCGTAATCGGCTGCGTCGGATCCAGACGAATTCTTCCGTTCACATTACCGCTTCTTGCATCATTCATATTCAACACGAAATCTCCGTCCTTGGTGACAAGATACCCTTGCGTATTGACAACGAACGCTCCGTCCCTCGTATACTTGACAGAAGAATTCCCCGCCTTATCCGTATAGGAAATTGCAAAGAATCCGTTGCCAGCCAATGCAAAATCGGTCTTATTGTCCGTGACACGGAAATTCCCCGCATCATAATCGGTATAAGTCTCTCCAATATGGACGCCCATGCTCATGGTTCCAAGACGCTTGGCGAGTCCAAAATCGGACGTATCCTTGATCTTAATCGCCAGTTCGTCCGCAAACGTCTGTGAAGTCGTTCCCTCCTTCTTATAACCGTTCGTATCGGCATTCGCCAGATTGTTCGAAAGAACATCCAGACGTTTCTGCTCATTCACCATCCCCGTATACGCTGTATACAATCCTTTTACCATAAGCCGCTCCTTCTCTCGTAAAACCTGCTTGCAGCCGTTCCAAACCGCTGCACCTAGCTATAATAATATATCGGCAGGATCCGACCGAAACTTAATCATCGTCACGCTTTCCTGACAGAAATTCAACGAACTTTCCGGTTCCGACTGCAACGCAGGTCATCGGCTCTTCCGCCGTCATCGTGTTGATGCCTGTCTTATCCTCAATGAGTTCCTCAAGCCCGCGCAGCAACGCGCCGCCGCCTGTCAGTACAATACCGCGGTCCGCAACGTCGGCTGCCAGCTCCGGTGGTGTTTTCTCCAGTACGGAGTGTACCGCCTCCACGATCTGGAGCGTCGGCTCTCTTAACGCCTCCTCCGTCTCCTCCGAAGACACAGTCACGGTCTTCGGAAGTCCCGTTACAAGGTTGCGTCCTCTTACGTCCATCGTATCATTCTGTGCCAACGGAAAGCATGTTCCGATTTTAATCTTGATATCCTCCGCGGTTCGCTCACCGATCAGAAGATTATGCTTCTTTCTCATATAGCGGACGATCGCCTCATCAAAGTCGTCTCCCGCGATCTTGATTGAAGTGCTGACAACAGACCCACCGAGGGAAATCACTGCGATATCCGCCGTACCGCCTCCGATATCGACGATCATGTTGCCGCACGGTCTGGAAATATCAATTCCCGCACCGATCGCAGCCGCAATCGGTTCCTCAATAATTGCAACTTCACGCGCTCCGGCAGAGTAAGTCGCGTCCTCGACCGCCTTCTTCTCGACTTCCGTAACGCCGCTCGGCACACACACACTGATACGCGGTTTACGGAACGTCTTCTTTCCAATCGCCTTCTGAATAAAATACTTAATCATCTTCTCCGTCACGGTATAATCCGAGATAACGCCCTGGCGAAGCGGTCTGACTGCCACGATATTCCCCGGCGTTCTGCCGAGCATCAGTCTCGCTTCCTCTCCGATTGCCTTAATCTTATTTGTATCACGATCAAAAGCCACCACCGACGGCTCCTTTAATACCACACCCTTACCCTTAATATAAACTAATATACTCGCTGTACCGAGATCGATTCCAATATCTGTACCCATCATTGTTCTATTCTGCCCCTTTCATTCTCTGTGCAAACGGTTCATCTATAAATAGAATCCTTCCCACGCCCATATGGACATAGAAATGCATTTAATCATATTTTTACATATACAGCATTATTATATACAAAAAATGGGATTTTTCAAAGGTTTTTTTCCCTTAGATTGGCATTTTTAAAAAAAATAAGAATTTCTTCATTTTTTTACAATAAAGATATGTTTTCCCGCTTTTATCATACAGCCATGACGGTTAGAAACGTGCGCAGCCGGGCGTACATATAAAATATGCCCCCTTCCGGTCGTCAGGTCGTTGATTTCCGCTTAACAACCGGGAAGGAAGCATGTCTTTCCTGTTCCGTCTTAAATTTCAAATTGTTCCATCATCTGAACCATCGTTGCCACCTGTGCTGACTGTTCTTCACTGACAGCCGCCGTCTCCTGGGATGTTGCAGAGTTATTGTCCACGACTTCAGCCACCTTCGTTATATTCTGGTCAATCTCATGCATATTCTGTGCTTCCAGCTTTAAGGATTCAGCCACTTCCTGCATCTTTTCGGTTGCAATTCTCGCCCCCTCCATAACACCCTGCATATTTTCTGCTGTCTCGTCTGCGATTGTAATTCCCTTATCTACCGCCTGAATTGTCATCTCTATCAGCTTCGTAGTCTCCCCAGCCGCCTTCGCAGACTCCTCTGCAAGATTTTTGACCTGATCCGCTACAACAGCGAAGCCCTTGCCCGCTTCACCAGCGCGGGCCGCTTCAATTGCCGCGTTCAGGGATAGCAAGTTCGTCTGATTCGCGATTTCCTGAATCGTTCCGATAATCGTTCCTATCTTCTCTGAACAATTGCTAATCTCCCCAATTGCAGTCTTTAACTCCTGCATCTTCATATTGCCTTCCATCAGAGTTTCCCCTGCCTCAGATGCTATCTTCACCGTCTCATTTGCCGCATCAGCCTCTTTCTCTATGCCTCTTGTCATCTCATCGATCATTTCAGCGACAGTGGAAACTTTGCCTGCCTGTACAGTACTTCCCTCCGCCAGGTCAATGGCAGCCTTCGCAAGCTGTTCAGCACCGCCATCCAGCTCCTGCGATACCTGCTGAATCGTCCTTAACGTCCCTTTCATATCTTCGACAATCTTTAGCAGCGATTCTTTAATCCTTACAAATTCGCCAACATATTCCTGCGTAATCTCAACGTTATACCGACCGTCTCCCATAGAGCCAAGCACCGCCGAAATCTCGATAATCATGTTCGCAAAATTTTCTTTCATAAAGGCAATAGCTTCCACCATTCTTCCAACCTCGCTGTCGTCTGCTTTCATATCCATTTCCATATCAAAGCGTCCCTGCGCAAGTTCTGTCATCTGCTCGGATACCTTTATAATCGGGTTCAAAAGTTCCTTTTCGGCGAACTTTGCTGTGTCGATAATCTTCTTTACAATGTAAAAGAATGATGCGATAAACATCACACCTGTGACTAACATAATCACATTGAGCAAATTGCTCTTGCTTTCCATTCTGCTCTGAATCTTCTCAATACCCTCATCGGTCATTGTGCTGATCTTCTGCAGTGTTTCCTCATATTCCACGCCAAATACCAGTGCCATGGCCTCTTCTAATTCCCCCTTGGAAGCATGCTCTATCGCCTCCTCCTCAAGAGGCACCAGCCCATTCGACATCTCTGCGATTTCTTCCAGTATAGCCCACTCTTCCTTCGTAATATCATTCTTCTTAAGACCCGCCCATGCGATGTCACGGTTCTTATCCTCGTTCAATTCCTTTATGTAATTGTTATAGTATACCTCCTTTCCCGTTACAGCATAAGACTGCACCTCCGAAGCCAGTGTCTTAGAACCGAGACGATACTGATTTAGGAACATTGTACTCTCCAGACGCTCGCTGTTGACCATGAATACCACTACATTCACTCCTATAAACAATACGAGAAGCGCCACTCCGATAAGCACCACCCGATAAGTGTCCTTCACGATTCTCTTCAGTTTCACAGACTGGCTTGTCTTACTCAGATTTTCTGTTTCGTTTTCTCTTTTTTTCCCCATACTTCTTCTCCTGTTTAATTATGCATACTCTTTGAATTGCGTCCGCTTTACACACTCCAACATATATAACACATATTAACAGAATGCCATAGACGGTCTGCGTCTATGGCATTCGCCGTGGGCGACCGATGCGCACTTCGGCGCGTATCATGTCTGACGACATGATACCATATTCGTCATAGTTTTACAACTATAAGCCGAGAATCATGTGAATTTTGTGAATCTTATGAATTTTCTGACTTTTCCGACTTTTTCGGTTTTGAAAAGAGATATTTCTTTACATACTGTCCGGTATAAGATTCCGGAACTTCTGCAACTTCCTCCGGCGTCCCCTGCGCAATCACGGTTCCGCCGCCGTCGCCTCCTTCCGGCCCCATATCAATAATATAATCCGCCGTCTTGATCACATCCAGATTATGCTCAATGACAACGACCGTATTGCCGCCCTCGGACAATCTGCGCAATATCTCAATCAGCTTATGCACATCGGCAAAATGAAGTCCCGTCGTCGGCTCATCCAGGATATATATGGTCTTTCCGGTACTGCGCTTTGACAGCTCCGTCGCAAGCTTAATACGCTGCGCCTCGCCTCCCGAAAGCTCCGTGGAAGGCTGCCCGAGCTTCACATAAGAAAGTCCTACATCGTAGAGCGTCTGAATCTTCCGGTGAATCGACGGCACATTCTTAAAGAACTCCAACGCCTCCTCAATCGTCATGTCAAGCACATCGTAAATGCTCTTTCCCTTGTACTTTACCTCAAGCGTCTCCCGGTTGTAGCGTTTTCCCTCGCATACCTCGCACGGCACATAAACATCCGGCAGGAAATGCATCTCAATCTTTAAGATACCGTCTCCGGCACATGCCTCGCAGCGTCCTCCCTTGACGTTAAAACTGAATCTACCCTTCTTATAGCCCTTCGCTTTCGCATCCGGCGTCGCCGCAAAAAGATCACGAATCATATCGAACACCCCGGTGTAGGTCGCCGGATTGGAGCGCGGCGTCCTGCCGATCGGCGACTGGTCGATGTCGATGACCTTGTCGAGCTGCTCGATGCCGAGAATCTCCGTGTGCTTCCCCGGAATGCAGCGCGCCCGGTTCAGGTCTCTTGCGAGCCTCTTGTAGAGAATCTCGTTCGTCAGGGAGCTCTTTCCCGAACCGGATACACCGGTAATGCAAGTCATGATACCCAGCGGAATCTTCACATTGATATTCTTAAGATTATTCTCCCTTGCCCCCTTGATCGTCAGATATCCGGTCGGCTTTCTGCGCTCCGTCGGAACCGGAATCTTAATCTTGCCGCTTAAGTAAGCGCCCGTAATAGAATCGGGGTTCTTCATGATCTCCTCTGCCGTACCGCACGCCACGACCTCACCGCCGTGCGAACCCGCTCCCGGTCCAATGTCCACGATATAATCTGCGGCGAGCATCGTATCTTCGTCGTGCTCTACGACAATCAATGTATTTCCCATATCTTTCAGATTCTTGAGTGCTCCCAGAAGCTTATCGTTGTCACGCTGATGCAGTCCGATCGACGGCTCGTCCAGAATATAAGCGACACCGACCAGTCCCGACCCGATCTGCGTTGCGAGACGGATACGCTGCGCCTCGCCGCCGGAGAGCGTTCCTGTCGCCCTCGAGAGCGACAGATAATCCAGTCCCACTTCATTTAAAAAGCCGACGCGCGCACGAATCTCCTTTAAAATCTGATCGCCGATCAGATGCTGCTGTTTGTTCAATTCCATATTGTTCACAAATTTCTTGAGCACTTTGACCGACATAGACGTCATTTCATAAATATTCTTATCCGCGACTGTAACGGAAAGCGACTCCTTCTTCAAACGCTGTCCCTTACATTCTTCGCATGGTGTGATTCGCATGAACTGCTCATATTCCTGTTTCATGACATCCGAGCTTGTCTCACGATACTTGCGCTGTACATTCTTAAGTAGTCCCTCAAACGCTACGTCATACACGCCTTCGCCGCGCTGCCCCTTATAATGAACCTTGACCTCTCTTCCGCCGGTTCCGTGAATCAGAATATCCTGAATCTCCTGCGGATAGTCACAATACGGCGTCTCAAGCGAAAAATCATATGCCTCCGTCAGCGCCTTTAAGACCGCATAGGTAAAACTGGACGGGTCGTTGCAGGACTGCCAGCCCATGACCTGAATCGCCCCCTGCGCGATGGACAGCCGTTTGTCCGGTATCATAAGGTCTTCGTCAAACTCCATCTTATACCCGAGTCCAAAACAGGTCGGGCACGCACCGAACGGATTGTTGAACGAAAAGCTGCGCGGCTCGATCTCGCCGATACTGATTCCGCAGTCCGGGCAGGAAAAGCTCTCTGAAAACTGAATCTGCCCGCCGTCAATAATATCCAGCGTCATCAATCCTTCCGCCAGTTCAAGCACATTTTCAATGGAATCTGCGAGACGCTTCTCAATGCCTTCTTTTACCATCAGACGGTCTACAACGATCTCAATATTATGTTTCTTATTCTTATCAAGCTTGATTTCCTCAGTCAGCTCATACATGCTTCCATCAACGATCACACGCACGTAACCGCTTCGCTTTGCCTGCTCAAAAAGCTTCTGGTGCTCGCCCTTACGCCCGCGCACAACAGGAGCCAGAAGCTGTATCTTCGTGCGCTCCGGCAATGCCATGATCTGGTCTACCATCTGATCTACTGTCTGCTTCTTGATTTCCTTGCCGCACTTCGGGCAGTGCGGAATACCGATGCGCGCGTACAGCAGACGGAAATAGTCATAGATTTCGGTCACCGTTCCCACCGTGGAACGCGGATTGCGGTTCGTGGATTTCTGGTCGATGGAAATTGCCGGGGAAAGCCCCTCGATCTTCTCGACATTGGGCTTTTCCATCTGCCCTAAGAACTGTCTCGCGTAGGAGGAGAGCGACTCCATATAACGCCGCTGCCCCTCCGCATAAATCGTATCAAATGCAAGCGATGATTTACCGGAACCGGAAAGCCCGGTCAGCACAACGAATTCGTCTCTCGGAATGTCCACATCAATATTCTTCAGATTGTGCTCATTCGCGCCTCTGATCTTAATATATTTTCTCTCAGATGTTTTCTTCATGATTTCTCTATCCTTTCAAATATGCCGCGGGCGTAAAAATTATCGTGCAGGCACACGCCGTATCATGCGCCGTCTGCAGAAGCAGCACCCCTTTTACAGATCTCGCAGCATCCCTTTCAGTTCGATCATCTTGTCGCGGTACTCCGCCGCAGCCTCGAAGTTCAGATCCGCTGCCGCCTTCTCCATCTTCTTCTGAATATCGGCAACCAGCTTCGTAAGTTCGGACTTGTTCATTGACTCCGGGTCCTTCTTGAAATTCATTTCCTCCTTGGCGACCTTCTTCGACACGGAAATCAGCTCGCGCACCGATTTCTGAATCGTCGTCGGCGTAATACCGTGCGCCTCGTTGTACTCCTGCTGGATCCTGCGCCTGCGCTCCGTCTCCTCGATGGCGACGCGCATGGAATCGGTGATCGAATCCGCGTACATGATAACATGTCCCTCGCTGTTTCGCGCCGCGCGTCCAATCGTCTGAATGAGCGACGTCTCCGAACGAAGAAAGCCCTCCTTGTCCGCATCCAGGATCGCTACAAGCGTAATCTCCGGTATATCAAGCCCCTCGCGGAGCAGATTGATGCCGACAAGCACGTCAAATACATCCAGGCGTAGATCACGGATAATCTCCGCGCGTTCCAGCGTATCAATATCCGAGTGCAGATACTTCACACGGATGCCAAGCTCGCGCATATAATCGGTCAGATCTTCCGCCATCTTCTTGGTCAGCGTCGTAATCAAAATCTTGTGATGATCCTTTATCTCCTTATTGACCTCGCCGATGAGATCATCGATCTGTCCCTCCACCGGACGCACGACAACTTCGGGATCAAGCAATCCCGTCGGGCGGATAATCTGCTCCGTCCGCAGCAGCTCGTGTTCCTCCTCGTAGACATTCGGCGTTGCGGAGACGAACAGCATCTGGTCTATTTTACTCTCAAATTCTTCAAAATTCAAAGGACGGTTATCCTTTGCCGACGGAAGCCGGAAACCGTAATCCACAAGCGTACTCTTTCTGGACTGGTCGCCCGCGTACATTCCGCGTACCTGCGGAATCGTAATATGCGACTCGTCAACAATGATCAGGTAGTCATCCTTAAAATAGTCCATCAGCGTGTGCGGCGTTGCTCCCGCCGGAAGTCCCGCAAGGTGCCTCGAGTAGTTCTCGATCCCGCTGCAGAAGCCCGTCTCCTTGAGCATCTCAATATCGAAGTTCGTGCGCTCCGCAATGCGCTGCGCCTCTAAGAGCTTATCCTCTCCTTTGAAATACCTGACGCGTTCCTCAAGCTCCACCTCGATGTCCCCGCACGCCCGAAGTATCTTCTCCTGAGGCACGACATAGTGCGATGCCGGAAACACTGCAAAATGCTCAAGCCTGCACTTGATCTCTCCGGTGAGCACATCAATCTCCGTGATGCGGTCAATCTCGTCTCCAAAAAACTCTACCCGGATCGCCGTATCTCCGTAGTTCGCCGGAAAAATCTCGAGCACGTCGCCGCGCACCCGGAATGTACCGCGGTGAAAATCCATCTCATTTCTCGCGTACTGGATGTCGATCAGCGCGCGGATGACCTCGTCTCTGTCCTTCTCCATCCCCGGGCGCAAAGATACCATCATCCCCAGATAGTCGTCCGGGCTGCCCAGACCGTAGATACAGGAAACCGAAGCAACGACGATCACATCCTTCCGTTCCACAAGCGCAGCCGTGGCGGATAAACGCAGCTTATCAATTTCTTCATTGATCGCCGAATCCTTCGCGATATAAGTATCCGTCTGCGGCACATACGCCTCCGGCTGATAATAATCGTAGTAGGACACAAAATATTCTACCGCATTTTCCGGAAAAAACTCCTTGAATTCACCGTAAAGCTGCGCCGCCAGCGTCTTATTATGCGAAATAATGAGCGTCGGCTTATTGAGCTGCTCGATGACATTCGCCATCGTAAAAGTCTTGCCCGATCCCGTCACACCAAGCAGCGTCTGAAACTGATTGCCCTCCTTAAAACCACGGACAAGCGCCTCGATCGCCTGCGGCTGGTCGCCGGTGGGCTTGTATTGTGAATGCAGTACAAAATGATCCATGAAATTCTCCTTTATGAATACATTTATAATTGTTTTTTTATTTTATGGTCTTCCTCTTAATACCAGACCCAACCCAAAACGAAATAATTTAGGCACTTCAAAGCTACTATCTGCAGAACCTTTCCCGTGTTGTGCCTCTAACATTCCCGTTTCATGCAAACGTCTAATCATTTCATCTCCTGAAGGCTCCAATCCATCCATTAATTTTCCTAATGATACTCTTGTATATTTCGCAGTATCTTTACCTCTAAATCTTTCAAAATGCGTTCTTAATGAGGGAAATTCACTTAGATATGTATCACACTTTGTAACAGATACTTTATTAAAAGCGTTTTTTATTGCACTTCCGCTAATTAAGCATCCCTCTTCAAATCCACTAATTGCTGTTTGCTCTTCCTTTGCGTAATTCGATAAATTTATTAATTCTCTTGGATATTTGCCACCTAACCCATCAGTTATTCTAGCCAATGACCAATTTATTACCGTTGCTTCTCTTCTTCCTTTTGTCTTAACAACTTTTTAAAATCATCTGTTTGAAGCTCTTTAATATCATTAAATCCAGTTCCTGTAACAATTAACACTTCACTTTTTTTCAAGTCTGCTAATATTCTAGCACTGTCTTCATATTTAGCAAGCATTTGAAATAGAGCACTTTTCCCTGATCCCTTTGATCCAAGTACCAACGCTTTTTGAGGCTTAATAAAATCATTAAAATCCTTCGTTTTAATAAACTTGCTATCTAAATCTTTCTCTGATTCTGAATCAACACTACCAAATTCTAAAGCGTTTAACAATTCTGCCTTACTCTCATACATATTTTTCTCCTCTCTTATCCACTTATAATTAAACACGCCACTACATACAATCTGCTTCTTCAAGCCATTCCTTTAACTTGTCCTGGAGCAATTTTTTATCTGGCAAATATAGTTTGTATTCTGATGCATAAATATTGGCATCGGGTGGTAAAGTTAATTTTACCATCGCCTCTTTATTCTCTTTGCAAAGCAATATTCCTATTGTTGGGTTTTCAAATTCAGTACGCACCTCTCGATCATAATAATTAACATACATTTGCATCTGTCCCAAATCCTGATGTGTTAATGTATCTACTTTCAAATCTATCAATACATAACATCGGAGCAAACGGTTATATAGTACAAGATCTACATAGTAGTTATCTTCATCAAAAGTAAATCTTTTCTGTCTCTTTTCAAAAAGAAAACCTTTCCCCATTTCCATAAGAAATGCTTGCAACTTATCAATAATTGCTGCCTCTAAATCACTTTCCACATATTCTGATTTTTCTTCTAATCCTAAAAATTCTAGCACTGTCGGCTGTTTTAATAAATCTTCCGGTCTCTTTATCACATTTCCCTGACACGACAACTGCAATACCGAATCTTTATTCCTGCTCAAAGCCAATCTCTCATAAAGACTAGAATTATACTGTCTTTGCAAAGTTCTATAATCCCACCCTTCATTATAAGCTTCTACCTCATAAAAATCCCTTTCTGCTATATTCTCGATTCTCATCAAAATCAAATAATGTGTCCACGTCAGTTTATATGGAATTTCTTCCTGCCCCAAAATCCGAAGCATTGATTCGGATTTTAAATTTTCTAATTTCCGAAGCACTGATTCGGAAATTCTGTCACCAAATTTTAAGTAGAATTTCCTCATGTTTTCCAAGTTGTCAACAGAAAAGCCTCGTCCATATCTTTCTGTTAGCCTAACAGATAACTTTTTTAAAATAGATTTTCCATACTTTGCACGAACATTTCCTTGCTGTTCATCTTCAACAATCTGTCTCCCAATCAACAAATTAGTAAGTATCTGCAAAAAGTTCACCTGTTTAAACGCATTAAAACGTGCATTGTCAACAATTTTACTTACTTGACCATACAAAGGTTCAATATCATATTCTTTCAATTCAAGCTCATCTTTTATTCTCATTTTCATCACTTCCTTTCTAACTCTCCAAAAAATCTCCCATCTACCATCTTGCACATTTTCTGCATGTTCAATTCCCATTACCGCACATGGCATTCGCCGTGGGCGACCGATGCGTACTTCGGCGCGTATAATGTCTGACGACATTATACCATATATATTTATATTTGCAAACAGATGTTCGCTTTTTCTTGTAAAAAACGGAGGAAGCAAAACGCCTCCTCCGCTATACCGACAAAACGGAAACTAAAATTGGGACTTAAGTTCTCATTGCACCATCAACAGACAAGATTTCGCCCGTTACATAACTCGCCATATCACTTGCCAAAAACAGGAATGCATTTGCAATATCTTCCGCTTCTCCCACACGACGCAGCGGAATTGCATTGATCAGTGGCTGAATCATCTCGTCTGGAAGTGCCGCCACCATATCTGTCTTCGTAATTCCAGGCGCTACTGCATTTACGCGGATATGACTTGGCCCTAATTCTCTTGCCAGTGACCAGGTGAGTCCGTTTACTGCTGATTTGCTGGTCGGATATGCAACTCCTCCCGGCTGTCCACAAATACTGACCATAGAACTGGTATTCAAAATTACACCGCCGCCCTGTTCTTTCATAATCTTTACAGTCGGCATCACGCTGTTCATGATTGCATTGACATTCAACTGCATGATCTCCGCAAACTTCTCAGATGTGTAATCGTCGATCTTTGTGCTGTCGGAGATACCTGCATTATTGATCAGAATGTCGATTCTCCCGTACTTTTCTTTTACCAGTTCAATCTCTTTTGCAACTTCATCGGCTTTACTCAGATTCGGCCATGCTCCAGACACTTCCCATTCCGGGTTCTCTCCCTTTAAAGAAGCAAGCGCCTTGTCTACGGTTTCCTGACGTGAACCGAATAATACTACTTTTGCTCCGTTTTCCAGGAACTTCTTTACCGTTGCGTACCCGATACCGCGTGTTCCTCCGGTGATTACTGCCACTTTGTTTTTCAGCATCAATAAATCTCCTTTCCCTTAAAGTCCTAGTTTTTATATAAATTATAATATATTTCTTACACACAAACAATCAGTTGTTTATAATATTCAATATCTCTTTATTGCAAATTCTAACCGACAAAAAAGAAAAAGTATAGAGGCAAATTACACTTCTATACTCTTTCCGAAATAAATGCATTTTATTCTCTTACATACTCTCCACAATCGCATCCGCAAACGCTTCCAGCTCATCCGCCTGGTCTGCCGCCATTGACGACTTGACCGTTATCTGCGTATCGAGGATCGTCATATCCTTAAGCTCAGAAAGCTTCTCACGCATCTGCTTCGCTGTCATAGCTGCCCATGTGCCGTTCTCCATCAGGGCTACGGTCTTCTTCTGGACCGCCAGTGCCTTCATATCGGAAAGCAGGTTCTCCATCACCGGATAAATGCCCGCGTTGTAGGTCGGCGCCGCAAATACCAGATGGCTCGCGCGGAAAATTTCACTGATCAGCTCGGAAACATGCGTGTTGGAAACATCGTAGACCGCGATCTTCTTCACGCCCTTCGCCGCAAGCCTTCCGGCAAGCGCATCCGCTGCCGATGCCGTATTTCCGTACATCGAAGCATACATAATGACAACCGCCTGATCCTCTGATTCATAAGTACTCCACTTCTGATATTTCTCCAGAATGTAACCGAGATTCTCTCTCCATACCGGACCGTGCAGCGGACAGATTACTGCGATATCAAGCCCTGCCGCCTTCTTAAGCAGCGCCTGTACCGAAGCGCCGTACTTGCCGACGATGTTCGTGTAATAACGTCTCGCGTCATCCAGCCAATCGCGGTCAAAGTCTACTTCGTCCGCGAAAATGTTGCCGTTTAACGCACCGAAGGTTCCGAATCCGTCCGCCGAAAAGAGAACCTTGTCCATCTCGTCATAAGTCACCATAGCCTCCGGCCAGTGCACCATCGGCGCCATCACGAAATGAAGCGTGTGCTTTCCGCTTGAGAGCGTATCCCCCTCTTTTACCGTCACCGCACGCTCCGCGAAATCCGTCCCGAAGAACTGCTTCATCATCGTAAATGTCTTCGCGTTGCCGACCACCTGTACCTCGGGATATCTGCGGACAATATCGCCGATCATCGCGCAGTGATCCGGCTCCATGTGGTTCACCACCAGATAATCCAGCTTCCGTCCGCCTAGTACATACTCCAGATTTTCAAAGAACTGTCCCGCCACCCCCGCGTCTACCGTGTCAAGCAGTACTGTCTTCTCATCCAACAACACATAGGAATTGTAGGACACGCCACGCGGTATCGGGAAAATATTTTCAAACAGCGCAAGTCTTCTGTTGCTTGCGCCGACCCATACGATATCATCGGTTACATTTCTCACGTTATACATATGTTCCGTCTCCTTCTCTATGAAATAAAAACTTTTTTCCTGCAAAATCATATCACATCGAAGTGAGCGTTTCAATGACGAAAGTACTAATTTCTGATTTTATTTGCCATATTCCCATAACTTCAAAATACGGAATCGCAGCCTTTTTATTTATCATATACAAAACTGCCCCTTGACACATCGGCAAAAACCGTATGCCAAAAGGCAGTTTCCCTCGCCAAACAAGAAACGTTCCTACGCATTCCTTCCACAGCACTGCTTATATTTCTTACCGGAACCGCACGGGCACGGTGAATTCGGATAAATCTTCGCCGCCGCACGCTTCTTCGGTGCATTCGTGGCTGACTCGTCCTTATTCGTTCCGGTCACCTTCGCCACCTGCTCACGCTCTACTTTCTGTTCGATCTTCACATGGTAGAGCAAACGGATCGTATCTTCCTGAATGCTCGCAGTCATATCGTCGAACATGTCAAAGCCCGCCATCTTATATTCCACCAGTGGATTGCGCTGTCCGTAGGACTGTAAACCGATACCCTGACGAAGCTGGTCCATATCGTCGATGTGGTCCATCCACTTGCGGTCGATGACCTTCAACAATACCACACGCTCCAATTCGCGGAACTGTTCCGGCTCCGGAAACTCCGTCTCCTTCGCCTCATACAGCTTGACCGCGCGCTCCTTTAACAGGTGCTTGAGTTCCTTATTACTCTTGACGGAATCCACATCCTCCCGTGTCACAGGCTGCATCGGAATAATCGAGATCAAAAGCTGGTTCAGCTCATTTATATCCCACTCATCCTTTGGAATATCCGCGGAAATGCAGGTGTCCACACTGCCCTCCACGCGGTCGGTAATCATCTTGAAAATCGCATCGCGCATACTCTCGCCATCGAGTACACGGCGGCGCTCTTTGTAGATAATCTCTCTCTGGTCGTTCATGACCTGATCGTACTCAAGAAGATTCTTACGGATACCGAAGTTGTTACCCTCAATCTTCTGCTGTGCCTTCTCGATTGCCGAAGTCAGCATCTTATGCTGAATCTGCTCGCCCTCCGGCACGCCAAGCGCGTTAAATACGTCCATCAGCTTTTCAGAACCGAACAGACGCATCAGATCGTCCTCCAGTGAAATGAAGAACTGGGATTCACCCGGATCTCCCTGACGACCGGAACGTCCACGAAGCTGATTGTCGATACGTCTGGACTCATGACGTTCCGTACCGATAATCTTAAGACCGCCTGCCGCCTTCGCCTCGTCGTCCAGCTTAATATCCGTACCACGTCCCGCCATGTTGGTCGCAATCGTCACAGCACCGTGCGCTCCCGCACCCGCTACGATCTCCGCCTCCATCTCATGGAACTTCGCATTCAAGACAGTATGCTGAATGCCCTCGCGCTTTAGCATGCCGCTGATCAACTCGGAAGTATCAATATTGATCGTACCGACCAGAACAGGCTGTCCCTTCTTGTGCGATTCAATGACCTCATCGACAACTGCCTTATATTTCTCCTTCTTCGTCTTATATACCACATCGTGATGATCGATACGCGCAATCGGACGGTTCGTCGGAATCTCGACGACGTCCATGCCGTAAATATCGCGGAACTCCTTCTCCTCGGTCAGCGCCGTACCTGTCATACCTGCTTTCTTCTCGAACTTATTGAAGAAGTTCTGGAATGTGATCGTCGCAAGTGTCTTGCTCTCGCGCTTTACCTTTACATGCTCCTTCGCCTCGATTGCCTGATGCAGACCGTCCGAGTAACGGCGTCCCGGCATGATACGTCCGGTGAACTCATCAACGATCATGACCTGGTCATCCTTTACAACATAATCCTGATCGCGGAACATCAGATTGTGGGCGCGCAGCGCCAGGATAATATTGTGCTGAATCTCAAGATTCTCCGCATCCGCAAGATTATTAATCTTAAAGAACTGCTCGACCCTCTTTACACCTTCCTGCGTGAGACTGACCACTTTATCCTTCTCGTTGACGACAAAGTCTCCCGTCTCCTCCTGCTCAATTCCCATGATGGCGTCCATCTTGGAATACTCCGGCACATCCTCACCGCGCTTCATCTGGCGTGCCAGAATATCGCACGCTTCATAAAGCCTTGTGGACTTGCCACTCTGACCGGAAATGATGAGCGGTGTTCTCGCCTCGTCGATCAATACAGAGTCCACCTCGTCGATGATAGCATAGTGAAGTCCGCGCTGTACGAGCTGCTCCTTATAAATGACCATGTTATCTCTCAGATAATCGAAGCCGAGTTCGTTGTTCGTCACATAAGTAATATCGCAGCTATAAGCCTCGCGGCGCTCGTCGTTCGTCATGGAATTTAAGACTACGCCGACCTTAAGCCCCAGAAACTCATGTACCTTTCCCATCCACTCTGCATCACGCTTCGCCAGATAATCGTTGACCGTTACGATACACACGCCCTTGCCTTCCAACGCGTTTAAGTATGCCGGGAGTGTGGAAACGAGCGTCTTACCTTCGCCGGTCTTCATCTCTGCGATACGTCCCTGATGCAGGATGACTCCGCCGATGATCTGCACGCGGTAATGCTCCATGCCAAGCACACGCTTCGCCGCCTCACGCACCGTCGCATAAGCCTCCGGCAGCAGATCGTCAAGTGTCTCCCCGCCATCCAGCCTCTCCTTGAATTCCTTCGTTTTGTTCTTTAATTCTTCATCGGAAAGCGCCGCCATCGCGTCACGGTAAGACTCCACCTTGTCAACAATCGGGGTGATCCTCTTTAATTCACGCTCGCTGTGGGTTCCGAAAATCTTTGTAATTGCACTCATAAAAACTCCTATCCCCGGTCTGCAGACGGGAAATATCCTCCTGCAGCCCCGTTTCGTTGTGGACCTCCCAAAAGGGGACAGTCCTGCACAATATTGTTATTGTAACACTTTTCCAGAGCCATCACAATAAAAACAAGCGTAAATGAAATGTAAATTTTTTATTAACTGCTTACTTTTCAGATAATCTGTGCTAAGATATATCCAAAGAAAAATACGTTGATACGAAACAACAGAATCTGTTTCGGCGAAAGGAGTGATTACCATGCCATTGCCACAGGAAAGAATCTATACAACCGATGATATCTACGCCCTGCCGGACGGAGAACGTGCTGAGCTAATTGACGGACAAATCTACTACATGGCGCCACCAGACCGTAAGCACCAACTTATTTCCGGGGAGCTTTTTACCATCATCAACAACTACATCAAATCAAAGGGTGGTTCCTGTGAGCCGTATATTGCCCCCTTTGCCGTATTTTTGAACAAGGATGATAAAAACTATGTCGAGCCGGATATAAGCGTTATCTGCGATAAAGCCAAGCTCACAGACAAGGGATGCTCCGGCGCTCCCGATTGGATCATCGAAGTAGTGTCTCCCGGAAGCAGGCGGATGGACTACAGTATAAAGCTATTTAAGTACCGCACTGCAGGCGTGCGGGAATACTGGATCGTAGACCCTGAGAAGAAACGTATTCTTGTATATGATCTGGAACATGAAGATATGAATGAATATACCTTTGCCGATACCGTGAATGCCGGCATATACTCGGATTTATCAATCAATTTCGGCAATCTGAATATTTAAGCTCTGCGCCCCGGTCTTGCCTGGGGCTTCTCCCCATCGACAACCTCAATCTGATCCGAACAATAAACCCGTATTTTGCACAATTTCATGGAATTTTCCTCTTGCATACTTTCCTCGCCCTGTATATACTCATAAGTATTGAAACGCCGACAGGCAGCATATATTATCGAATCAGGAAAGGAAATCACTGCCCGCCGCAGGGCATGCATTTTCCTTCGGAAAACAAGGAGGATTGTCATGACGTACACATACAAGACAAAAGGAACCTGCTCCACGAAGATCGAGTTGGAGCTTGAGGGTAACATCGTTCACAACGTAAAGTTCACCGGAGGCTGCAATGGCAATCTGCAGGCGATTCCAAAGCTCGTGGAAGGGCTCACCGTCGAACAGGTGGAGGAGAAGATCGGCGGCATCTCCTGCAACGGACGCCCGACCTCCTGCGGCGATCAGCTCGCAAGAGCCTGCCGCGAGGCGCTCGAGTTGTCAAAGCAGGCATAAGATTGCATAAAAAAGGAACTCTATTCTATATCTTGCCATTGGATCAACAGGGCTGTCGCTTTGATTACATTTTATAATCAAAATGACAGCCCATGTTTACTTTACATTTTTCTTAATAAAATTCTGAAAGTAATAGATATGAGCCCGGCGGCAAGTTTGATTATTACAGGGGAAGGGGATACGAAGGACATGTTTAAGAATCTGGCAACCTTTAAGAAGACAAAAAAGAGGAAGAAGAAAATTCAGATGAAAGTGATTCCATAGAAAAAATAGAAAAATATAGGATACCGGAACAATCTTTTGATGTTTACTTAGATGACTGGGGCGAGGTCACATTTGTATCTTGCGAGCCGTCGCCGGATGAGTATGGTGATTGGAAAGTTGCTTCATTTTATTTAATCAGAGATGATCAGATATTATATAAATTTCCCTATCGGTTTGAAAATAATTGTTCCAGGGGGTATATAGGTTTTTATGCTAGTGTTGGTGCAGTTGGTTTTCGTGATATAAATGATGATAAAAAAGAGGATATTATTACCATAACATATTATTATTCGGGAGCAGGTCCAACAGGTATGGTTCCACGTCCCGGTGTTACAATATATTTAGCAGGAGAAAATGAATTTTATGTTGCGATGGATATGATAGAAGACGTGGAAGAAAATATAGTGGAAAAAGACAGAACCATCGAAAATGTTTATACTTATTTGCAACAAAAAGAATAGGGGTTGCCGCCAAGCGTAGCAGCCGAAAGCCGATACCAGTAATGGTAAAAGGAGACAAAAGTATGATTACGGAAATAATTTTTTCAGATTATTATAGAACATTTTTATTGTGTATACTGTCTATGGTATTTGCTTTTTCTATGCGAAATGCAAGTATCAGAAAAAAAGTATTTGCATTTGCAGGTTATGAGTTTATTATGTGCATACCTTTTTTCTGGATATTGATTGTATGTACAATAGTTACTGAATTTTATTACGAATCTATAATAGCTATTGTTAAATGGGGTTTAATGTGGATATTCTATTTTACAATAAGCACGATATTGCTGTTTGTAATGTATTCTATTCTTTGGAAAAAGAATAACATATTAAAAATAGCGACTTTATTATTTAGCATTATTATTGTTATTGTTCCATTGTATGTAATTAATATAAATTAGGAAAAGGAGAGATTTCCCGCTGCCCGGAGAAATCTCTCTTTTTTCATACAATTTCTTTTTTATAATTCCTATCTTCAGACTGGCGTCTGCAGAATCGGCTGTAACTGCTTTCCCGCAAGCGCCGCTTCGATCGTGTCCGGCAGAAGCTCCATCTTCGCAATCATGGAATTCGGCTTACTCTTACAGTTATCCTGCCCGAACGGAACAAAATAAATATTCTTCATGTTCATAAGCATCCCGATGTTCTTAAAGCTTGCGCCGAGCGCGTCATTCGTAGAAATTGCAATCACAAGCGGCTTGCCGTTCCTCATATGCGCCTTGGTCGCCATCAGAACCGGCGTGTCGGTGATGCCGTTGCAGAGCTTTGCCGCCGTATTTCCGGTGCACGGCGCAATTACCATGATATCCAGAAAATTGTTCGGTCCGATCGGCTCCGCCGCACAGATCGTGCGGATACCCTCATTTCCCGTAATGTCACATATGCCGTCCACATATTCCTTGGCACTTCCGAACCGCGTATCGCAGGTCTGTGCATTGAACGAAAAGACCGGCACAACATTGGCTCCCATATCGCATAACCGCTGTATCTCTTTTCTCGTCTTCGCAAAGGTACAAAATGACCCGGTGATCCCGAGCCCGATATTATAATTTGAAAAATCCATTACGCCTCATCCTCCTTTGGCGCAAATCTCTCAATCGCCCGATCCAGAATGTAGGCGCTCTCCTTCGGTGCATATTTTCCGGGCAGGCTAAGCGCCAGATCCGCCCGGATTCCACATTCTTTCGCACAGGCAAAATCCGTCCCGCCCGGATACGACGCAATGTCAAGGATATAGGCGTCACGCGGCAGTTCGCGGATGATCGCTCTCGTGATGACCGGCGCCGGCACAGTGTTCACAACCATTGCCGCCCCCATTGCCTCCTCCGGTCCGAATGCAAAATCTGCCGCATAAAATCCCGCTTTTTTCGCTTCCTTGCGCACTTCTCTCCGCCTTGCGAGCACGGTCACACGCGCTCCGAGCGCCCGCAGACGCTCTGCGATCGCTTTTCCGCAGCAGCCGTAACCCGTCACAATAATTTTCGCCTCGTCAATGTTGTACGGGCTGTGATTTACCAGCTCTGCAATAACACCCTCAGCGGTCGCCACCGCATTTTCCTCCGTCACGATCTCATCTTTCATAAAGTCGAGATAACGGATGTCGCGCCTTTCCAAAAGCTCCACCTGCTCCGGTGAGAAACATCCGCCGAGCACAAGCGTGTCATTTGTCAGACTTTTATTTAATATATCATTCAGGATCCCCTGTTCCGGAACCTTGGATACTGGAATCGGAAGTATCAATCTGTCCGCCTCTGCCAGAAAGCCTTTGAGCTTTCCGAGCTGCTCCTTGACAGTCTCACTGTTTCTGATATCCAGGCAGCGTACATTGATTCCTTTTTTGGTCAGTATTTCCGCCAGATACACCTGACGCATATCACTTATAAGAAGTATTGTCTGTCTGTTCATAAAAATTACGCTCCCTTCACTCTATTATATGAAGGGAGCGCATTTCTGTCACTCGTATTGCCGGCATTCTACTGGCAGAACAAATTAAAATCATCAATCGTTCCCCAGCCGCCTCCGGCGCATTTTACATACACGCCGATCGTGATATCCGACGCACCATCGAGCGGTATATCCGTAATCTGGGGCGTCTTCCAGTTACACCAGCCATCCAGCGTCACAGGGTCGGACTGATAAGTCGTTCCGTTTACCGTCGCATACAGATAAACCACGGCATCGTTTCCGACATCACCGCCCTGCAGATTTGCCTTAAGCGTATAATCGCCTGCCGCAGGCTCCTCTATGGTCTGTTCCACCGAAAATTCCTGCTCGTTTTCATCCCAGAAATGAAAGGCTTTCGCACCGCTTAACGCATCAGTTTCCTTATCCTGCACGTCTGTCGGATTCACATTTCCCTCATAAGAAACGATCCACATCGAGGTGTCCGCCTCCTCGAAGCCCGGGTTCAGGACACAGTTGACGTTTGCAATATTCAGTTCACAGGTGACGGGTGTTCCGTCCCCCAATGTGCCGCCTACCGTATAAGTGCCGCCCACGTCGGTATCGATATCCGCGTATTCCTCCTCGTTCCATGTCACGGAAACTTCGCCGGACTTCGAACGATCGTTATACACGACGTCGACCGTCTCCGGCAGAGCCACTTCTCCGCCGATACCTATTTCTACGGCACATTCTCTTACATAGTCCACTGCCGGCTCGCAGGTCGCACCGTAACGGACATATTTGAACACATCCAACGACGCCAGCGGATGTCCGTTAAAATCAAACAACGCCTGATTATCCCAGGAACATCCTCCATAATATGCGCCCGCATCATTCGGATCGTATTCCGCCGCATAGCTGCTCGCCCATCCGGAACCATGTGCTTCCCAAAGCTTTTCATTCTCAGCGGCCGCATCGGCAGAACCGACCGGAATCCATGCGCCCTCCCAGTAGAATACGCCGAGCGCGTCCTCGCCCGCTGCCGCCGTCGCCGCGATCACATCTCGCACGCAATTTGCCTGACTCTGTACGGTCGCCGCATAGCCTTCCACCAGATCCGTCTCCGAAACACTGTCCGCAAAGCCGTCTCCGCTCTCTAACGTATACGCGTAGGACGTCTCCAACACTGCCGTTTTCTTGCCGTATTTCTCCGCAATATCGGTGAGCACCTGCGTAAGATTTTCCATGGTTCCGTGCCAGAACGCATAGTAAGAAACACCGAAAATATCGTAATCCAGCCCCGCGTCCGCAAGCTCTTTCGCACGCTGCATTGTCTGGTCATAATCGTTGATATCCGTAAAATGAACGGCAATCTGAATCTCCTGTCCGTTTGCCTGCGCCACCTCACGCACCGCCGCACTGCCCCGCTCCAAAAGCCGTGTCACGTTCTCCCATTCCGTCTCTCCTGCAAGCCCGTTATTGATTTCATTTCCGATCTGAACGATACCGACGTCGGCTCCGCCGTCAATGATCGCCTGAAGGCTTTCCTTCGTATACTCATAAAGCGCGTCCTGTTTCTCGGCAGGGGTGTAACCCTCCCACCCCTTCGGCGCCATCTGCTTCGCCGGGTCCGCCCAGAAATCCGAATAATGGAAATCCACCAGAAGCTTCATTCCGTACTTTGCCGCGCGCGAACCGATCTGCACTGCCTTCTCCACGTCATTGTTCCCACCGCCGTAGCCGTTGCCGTCCGCATCATACGGATCGTTCCACACGCGCACACGGATATAATTCACCCCCGCATCCGCAAGCACCTGAAAAAGATCCGCCTCGCTGCCATCCTCATCATAATAGACAACGCCGCTCTCCTCTTCCGCGATCACGCTGGAAACATCCATCCCCATGATAAAATTATCCGAAAGCCCGGAAACCGGCTCCACGAAAATATCCGCTTCCTCCGACGCAGTGGGAAGTTCCGGTACATACTCTCCCTGCTCCTTTGCCTGTCCTCCTGGCGCTTCCGTGTCCGCCGCCCCGCTGTTCTCTGCCGTCACCTGATTCTCTGCCGCACTGCCATCTCCTGTCTCCGCCGCACCGCCACAGCCGGAAAGCATTCCAATCGCCATGACGGACGCCAGAAGCCAGGATGCGATTCTTCTTTTCCCTCTCATAAAAATCCTCCCTGTTTTCCCTATTCTTTTCTGTCGGAAATATCATAATAGTTCATACATTTCCTTCTTTTGCTATCCTTTTCCATTATAATTGCGCAAGCGTTTGTCCACAAGTGTTTCCCTGTATTTGTTCGTTTTCCGGTCGATTCTGCCGGTTTATTATTTTCAGAATATTTTTTCTTTTTCGTTCAATTTATAAATTCTTTTAAACTTTTTTATATTTTTTCTAATTTTATGCTTGACATTTTCTCATAAATCAGATAGAATAAACTCAACAAAAGAAAACAGCGAAAGCAAATAAGAAGAAAGGAAGGTACAGACCACCGGAAAAGTAACGATTTATCCCAAACGATATTAAGTAAAGGAGGTACGGTCCAAAGAACACGTAAGCGCATTCGATTTTTCTTGAACCAGAGAAGTCAACATGACATTTCAAATCATGAAAATGTGGAATCAGTATCAGATGAATTAATCAGATATGGTACGATTGCAATCGTCATAAGAAGATACTCGTAAGGAGAGAGAAGAAGCGAAGAAGTCCAAAAGAGGAAACTTGGTTTTCCAGAAGTAAGAAGCAGTTCGAAGAAAAAGAGAAGTTCGAAGAGAAGAAGTAGTTCGAAGAAAAAGCAGTTCGAAGAGAAGAAGAAAAATTCAAAAGAAGTAAAGAGAGGTACAGTCCCATGGATGAGATAGTTTAGGAGGCGGCATCAAAATGAATGTTTGATGTCGCCTTCTTCGTCGTGTTTCTGCTCTCGACCATGTAAAAAGCACTGTCCTGCAGACACGGATATTACTCATCCTGCGAAGCTTCATGCCACGGGTTGTCCTCATCCGGGTCTGTCGGATCCCAGCCCCTATTCGGGTTATCGGAATCAATTTTCATCGCCTCCGGTTTGCCGAGCGGTCCGGGGTCGTCATCGTCATAAATCTCAACGGTCGTCCCCTCCGGGCAATTCTCCGCAATCCACTTGGCGTCCTCCACAGTCAGGCGCACACAGCCCATAGACGCCTGCTGCCCCAGCTTATTGTACTTGTCCGTACACAGGGAATTTTTTGATCTGCTGTAATATGGCACGGAATGAAACAGCACGCCGCCGTGAATACGGGTCGCATATTGCCCGTACACACCGCCGTACAGTTCCCGCCAAAGATATTTGGTCGAAATCTGATACGTTCCGCGGGGCGTTGCATTATAAAGCCCGGTCGAGCAGATCATTGCCTTGTAGGGAACGGTATATTCTCCATCCTCATCCGGCGTATAGACTGTGATACAATTCTGCCTGCGATTAATGCGGATGTAGTACGGAAATTCCGGTTCCTCCTTCGTTTCCCCCACATCGGATGCTTCTTTTCCGTCCTGCGGAGCATCGCTCTCCTGTGCATTCTCACCAGTGCCAGAGTCTGCCTCAGTGCCCTCCGACATTTTCTCTTCTCGTGTATCTGCTCCTGTCCCACCATCCTGCGCTCTCCCCACATCGGATGTCTCTGCTCCTGTCCCGCCATCCTGCGCTTTCCCCGCATCGGATGCTTCTGCTCCGTCCTGCGTGACGTCGTCGCGCTGCCGCTTGCCATCCTCGGGCGTTTCTCCTTCATCCCCAAGCAATATGTTTTCCGTGCTGTCATCAAACGCAAGTTCCTCTTTCTGATACACACCGCTCCAAAAGCCGTCGCCGCCACTGATGACTGCAAGTGCCGGAACATCCCACTCCATCCGCAGCGCCGCGTATTCAAACAACGTCAGAATACACAAAAGGACAGAGACTGCAGCCGCAAGAGTGCGGGCAGCCCTGCCTTTCATAATATGTTTTATATCGTCGTCAATCTTCTGTTCTCTCTTCATATATCGAATATATCAATTAAAGCTGAGTCTCCACGAAAATATCATAAATCGCACGAATCGCATTCTCAAAGTCCGCGTTGCTGACGCCGATAATAATATTCAGCTCCGAAGAACCCTGATCGATCATTTTGACATTGATGTTGGCATGCGCCAATGCGGAAAAGATTCTTCCCGCCGTACCTCTTGTGGACTTCATACCGCGACCCACAACAGCGATCAACGCCAGATCTCCCTCCAGCTCAATGCTATCCGGCTGCGCCAGCCGATGAATTGCGGAAATGACCGCCTGCTCCTTGCCCTCAAACTCCGGCTGATGTACGAAAACCGTCATCGTATCAATACCGGAAGGCATATGCTCAAACGAAATATCATTCTCCTCAAACGCAGCGAGCACTTTTCTCCCAAAGCCCACCTCTGCATTCATCATATCCTTATCGATATTGACCGATACGAAGCCCTTCTTGCCTGCAATACCCGTAATGGTATACTTGGACTGATGACAGGTACTCTCCACAATCCATGTACCCTCATCCTCCGGTGCATTCGTATTGCGGATATTGATCGGAATTCCCGCCTTGCGCACAGGAAATACCGCATCCTCATGAAGCACGCCCGCTCCCATGTAGGACAGCTCACGCAGCTCACGATAAGTAATCGTCTTGATCGTCTGCGGGTTGTCGATGATGCGGGGATCTGCAACGAGGAAGCCGGACACATCCGTCCAGTTCTCATAACAAGACGCACGCACCGCACGCGCAACAATGGAACCTGTGATATCGGAACCGCCTCTTGAAAATGTTCTTATCATTCCATCCGGCATCGAACCGTAAAATCCCGGAATGACAGCGCGCTCCGTCTTCGCCAGCCTCTTCCCGAGAACCTTGTTCGTCTTATCGGCGTCAAAAATGCCGTCCTTGTCAAAAAAGATGACTTCTGCGGCGTCCACGAACTCGTAACCGAGATAGTTTGCCATAATAATGCCGTTTAAGTACTCGCCGCGGGATGCCGCATAATCCACGCCCGCTTTATTCTTAAAATTCTCGGTGATCTTGCGGAACTCCTCCTCCAATGACAGCTTGAGGTTCAACCCATTGATAATCGTATCATAACGATCCTTGATCTTCATCAACGGAACTCGAAAATCCTCTTCCGCCTCTACCAGTGCGTAGCAGGCATAGAGCATATCCGTCACTTTTGTATCCTTCGAATTGCGCTTGCCAGGGGCGCTCGGAACTACATATCTTCTCTCCTTGTCCGCCTGAATGATCTTGCCGACCTTTGCAAACTGCTCTGCGCTTGCAAGAGAACTGCCGCCGAATTTCACAACTTTAATCATTTTCTTCTGCTCCTCCGATTACTGGGTCCGTCAAAAGCTTCTCGCTCTGCGCTTTCACGGTTCATATAACGATATATATATTATCATAAATGACGGTTCCGTCAAATGATTTTTTTGAAAAATGATGTTTTTCTCTACTCGATCGCCACGGACGGCGCCATATCCTCCCGCGCGACATAGAGCGACATATCCGCTCTCGTCTCGAGTTTCCACTTTACCAGAGCAAGCTGCATATTCTCAATCTCGATTGCCGTAATACAGCCCGGATGCACGCAACTCCCTGCATTTAGATACCTTCCGCCATCCTGCGGAAGCCTCGGACGGTGCGAATGCCCCGCCGCCAGATAGACGTCCTTTTGTCTCGTCCAGTTCTCGAGACATTTCTCATAGCGAACGGTTTTCTTATAATTGCGCGCCGCGCTCGTCGGATCGTTGACGCCGGAACGCTCCAACGGCTTCCACAGATAGCGCACGAGGAATCTGGAAAGCTTCCAGCACACCGAGTTAAAAAAATCCGCCTGATGTCCATGTATCATGCATATATTCCGTCCGCCCTCCATATTGTCCAAAATGAGTGCCTCCGGCAGTTCCCCTTTCAGTTCCATATTATGATTCCCATACAATCGCACGATTCTGCAGCTTTTTTCCAACCGTCCGAACAGTTCATACACATCCTCATGACAATTCTCGATGCGCCGCCTGCACCTGTTCTCCCACAGTTCCTCACCATCCCCAAGTTCAAGATAGAAAAAACCGCGCTTTACATAATAATTCATCGCCGCGGTATACAAATACTGGTTTTTCAGAAAATTATCATTCGATGTCCCTTCTCCCCTATGGCAGTCGCTGATGATGACGTAGCGGCTCTGACCGCACAAAGGGAGATGCAGGGCATGTTCCAATGCCCTGTCGATTCGTTTATGACATCCCATCTCTCCTTTTCTCCTTTCGGGAAAAACGTTCTTCCCGCCATCTTTTTCTTCTCTTCGTCCGGTAACGCCCGTCTGCAAGACGCAGCATCCTCCTGAAACAGAATGGAATCTGATAGTACAAAAACAGCATCCGGTCAGCCGTCTGCACAAACGATCTTGTCACACCGCGGTACAGCAGGCAGTAAATATGATTCACGAACTGCACGAGCGCGCGATGAATCCGGCGAAGGAGCGGATACCGCTCACACGGCTCCATCCGCACGTACACCTCTCTCCCGCAGATACGAAAACGATTTCTCGGCCGCCCCGATTTCTGCAGCCCTTCAAAAAAAGCCTGCGCCATCGCCGTATCTTCAAAGGAAAGCGTCGTCATCATCCGCAGTTCGGACGGCTTGGAAAACGTTCCCATCCGAAATCCGGTCAGCCACCAATGCCTCGCATAGATTTCATAGACCTTCGCCCCTTTTCGCTCCAGCCTGCAGCAAATATGCGGCATCTCCATACTTTTTACCGCATCATAATGCGCCGTCTTATACAGATGCGGCGGAACGATATTCTTGGCATGATATACTCCCACCTCTCCGCCTGTGTTGATTCCATACTGCCCGATCCAAAATTCGATCAGCCACGTTCTTCCGTCGTAGTCAAAATAGACCGGCCACGTGTCGATTACCATATTTGCATTAATTGCCGCCCGGTCATACAGCGTTTCATACCCGCTTTTTCTCTGCCATGCGTCGATGTTGGAAGTAAAAATGTCTTCCTCCCACAGGTATTGAAATCCGAACGGCTCCGCCAGTTCATTTAATTTCCGGATCTTCTCGGACATTCCCATAGAGCGCACTTTTCGTTTGCTTCTGATTCTGCGCAGCACTGCCAGGATCAGCACAGCAAGAATAAAAAGAATCAGAACCCCACATACGAAAATGCAGATTTGCTCCCGGTTCATCAGCGTGCCAAAAGACCTCTCGCAAGATAATCAGCAAACTTCAGCACCAGATCCTTTATATCGCGGAAAGTATCGATGCTCTGCCCGTACTCGCCATTAATCTGATGCTCGATTGCCTCCCTGGTCATATCAAGATAGTTGAGCAGCACGTTGCGCGTCTCCCTGTTTCCGAAATATGGGTTCTGGTTCGCTAAAAGCTCTGCAAGCTGATTTGCATTTGCATACCACTGTTTAATCAGCTCATCATAGTTCTCCATTTCCCCTGATTTCAATGTGCGTATGATTTCGCCCGTCAATTCCACATGCTCCATAAACAGATTCCGCATCTGTCTGACTGCCTGAATCGGCAGAGTCCTCGCAAAGACATCCGTAATTTCATCTGCTGCCTCGATCAGGCGCTCTTCCACTGCCTGCTGATCCTTCGCGTCTGCGTCCACGCTCATCAGATACATGCGCGTCCAGTAAATCAAGGAAAGCCATGCCAGCCGCATTGTCTCCGTCATATTTTGGACGCTGTTCTCCATCTCATTCTGTGTTTCTTCGCCATCCCGATTCATTCCCGGCATCTGTCCGCCCCGGTTCATTCCAGGCATTCCCGACATTCCCGGCATCTGTCCGCCCTGATTCATCCCAGGCATTCCCGGCATCTGTCCGCCCTGGTTCATTCCAGGCATTCCCGGCACCTGCCCGCCCTGATTCATCCCAGGCATTCCTGACATTCCCGGCATCTGTCCGCCCTGATTCATCCCAGGCATTCCTGACATTCCCGGCATCTGCCCGCCCCGATTCATCCCAGGCATCCGGTTATTCGCATTCGATTCACCGGAATTCATTCCGTCAACGTTTTGCCCCGGAATTTCATACCCCTCTCCCGGGCAGACAAAAAGCCGCATTCCGATCTGCAGATTATAAGGATTGACTCCCGGATTCCCGAGAATCAGATCTGTCACCGTCGTGTGGTACTGTCTCGCTAATCGATACAGCGAATCTCCCTCCTGTATTGTGTGCACCATTCTATTCTGACAATTCATATCGTTCCATCACTATCTTTTTTCCCTATATCGTATGTCAGAACCCCGCCGCTTGTGCCAATCCGCTTTCTTACTCTATAGGAAATACCATGTTGTTGTAAACAGCACCGCTCAGGCACGCAGAATCCGTCAGGGCCGGATTCTATTTTTATAGAAAATTCGCAAACAGCGGCGCGGCAATGACGGTGAGCAGTCCCGCCACAGCAATCGAGAGGCTGCTCATCGCGCCCTCAATTTCCCCCATTTCCAGTGCCTTGACCGTTCCAAGTGCATGAGAAGAAGAACCGATGGCGATTCCTTTCGCGACAGGTTCCTCGATTCGAAAAAGACGGCATACCGTCTCCGCAAGAATATTACCGATTACCCCTGTGATGACAATAACCGCCACAGTAATCGTCACATAGCCGCCAAGCTCCTCCGAGATTCCCATTCCGATTGCCGTCGTAATCGACTTCGGCAGAAGTGTCACATACTCTGTGTGGTTTAGTCCAAACAGCAGTGCAAGTACAAACACACAGATCCCGCTTGTCATTACCCCGGAAATCAATCCTGCAGCGATCGCCTTAAAATTCTTCTTTAGAAGCTGCGTCTGCTCATAGAGCGGAATCGCAAGGCACACCGTCGCGGGAGTCAGCAGATAACTTAAATATTTTGCTCCTGCATTATAACTCTCGTAAGGAATATCAAACGCCGCCAGAAAAATAATGACCGCTACAATCGAAATCAGAAGCGGATTACAGATTGGCCAGCTCAGTTTTTTCTTCAAAAATACGCCCAGTTCATAGGTGACAACACTGATTGCCACGCCCCAAAATATGGATTCATTTAAAAATTCTCTCATTTTCAGTCTCTCTGCCCCCTGCGGATTACAAATTGCGTCACACTTCCTGAAATCGCCATCACGATAACCGTAGATACGATCATAATGACAATCACCGGAATACACATAGGCCGCAGCGCGTCCCATGAATCAATCAAGCCTGCCCCCGCCGGAATAAACAGAACCGGCATAATCTCTATCAGAAATTTCCCTGTCTCCTGCACTGCGGAAAGCTTTAAAATCCCAAGCTCCAACGCCGCAAATAAAAGTACCAATCCATAGATACTCGCAGGAACCGGCAGCGGCAGTAACGCTCTTAAGGCTTCCCCAAGAAAAGAAAAAAATAAAATCCATAAAAATTGTCTCAGATATTTCATCGTCAGTCTCTCCTTTGTCACTCAGTTACGGCATGTCCTTTTGCCTTCGCTCATTATAGCACGAAATTTTAGTTTGACAATCAAAATATCTTGACAGATGCTCCCAACTCGTATATAGTTGCAAATAGTTTGACTGTCAAAATATTTGTGAGAAAAGAGGTTATCACATGAGTGTTCGAATTATTATAGACTCCGCATCGGACCTGACAAAGACACAGGCAGATTCTTTTGGTGCAATGTACCTGCCGTTAAAGACGATTTTCGGAGAGGAAGAATACTTAGACGGCGTAACACTGTCACATGAGCAATTTTATGAGAAGCTGATCGAGACCGACTGTATGCCGACCACCAGCCAGATTCCTCCCATCGAGTACGAGGAACTTTACAAACAGGTAAAGACCGCCGGAGACACAGCGGTTGTTATCACCCTCTCCTCCAAGTTATCCGGCTGCTTTCAGAGCGCTAACATCGCACGCGACGGATATGAGGACTGTATCTGGCTCATAGACAGTGAAAATGTCAGCCTCGGGGAACAAATTCTGGTACAATACGCGTTTCACCTCAGGGATGAGGGAAAGGACGCGGCAGAGATTGCCGCAGCATTAGAACAGCACAAGAAAGATGTACGCGTTGTCGCGCTTTTCGACACGCTTGAGTACCTAAAGCGCGGCGGAAGAATCTCCAACACCGCCGCAATCGCAGGAACGCTGCTCTCCATCAAACCGGTCATCGCCATTGAGCGCGGCGAGGTGGTGATTCTCGGAAAGGCACGCGGTTCCAAAAACGGCAACAACATGCTTCGCGAAGAGATAAAAAAGGCAGGGGGCGTTGACTTCACGATGCCGTACCGTCTTGCCTACAGCGGTCTTGACGATACCATGCTGCAAAAATATATTGTCGACAATGATTCTCTCTGGAAAGAACATGCAAGGGAGCTTCCGATTACCACCATTGGAAGTACCATCGGAACTCACGCCGGTCCGGGCGCTATCGCTGTCTCCTTTTTTGCAACAAAGGAAGCGTAGACCGCTCGCTGTCTACCGGCACATGTCAAAAGGGTGCCGCGTATTATCCGCAGCTCATTCGGCTTCGCGGGATACGCGCACCTTCCTGTGGGAAACACATCGCTCCTGCCTGTTGCCAAGCGCATACATCCTTCCCTCAAGCAGCAGTGCCCTGCCCTTCTCACTTCTTGTATACACAAGCTCGTACGATCCGATGACCTGCCTGATCTCCGCCAGGAACCTTTCTGCGTCCTCCTTCTTTCTGCCAAAGCATTCCGGCACACAGTAGAATCCATCCACCCCTTTATGCCCGCCCTCTTTCACCAGAAGATAACGCTGATTATCGATCGGAGCAAAAAATTCTTTCATGCACTGCGCGAACAGCGCCTTATCCCTTCCGCTTTCCGAAATCAACCCAACGGAATGAACACCCGCGGCAGATTCCTCTGTCACCACGGAACATTTGGGGCTTTCAAAGAAGCCGCAGTTCAAAAGTGCTTTTCTGACGCCTCCTCCGAGCGCCTTTAGTCTGCGGCATGGATTGGCGAGGCGATAAAGCGTCGGCGCCAAAAGAAGCAGCAGCGCCAAAAGAACCCCGGCACACAACCGTAACGCCGTCCCGAATACACCCTTCGGGATAAACAGTGTCGAAACTGCAAACAACAACACGGCTCCCACACCGAGAATGACTGCTTTCTTAAATGTATCTTTAAATACGGCTGCCGTAACTGCGCGGTCGGCGACCTCTGTCTCCTCGACGATCTCCGTCTTGCGTGCAAGGAAGAGTGCACGCTTCCAGCGCTCTTTCAGCAATTCCCTCTGTCCGGAAAGCGCAAGCGTCTGCTGATTCATACGCTCCGAATTTTCTTTGTTAAATGGAGGTTTAATATGTGTTAGGCGTTCCATCCCACTCTCAATGGTGTCCTGCGTATAATTCAGCCCCAGAAAATGTTCCATTCTGCGGACAAGCAGCGCATAGTCGGCGCTGACATTTTCCGGCCCCGTCCCCTCTTCGCTCCCCGGTTGCAGACAGACCAGATGCCAGATATTGCTCGTCTTCTCCGGCTGATCCCGAAAGACACGTATGGCACGCCCGCGCATCTGGTTACTCAGCATGAACGAACCGACAAAACTTGCTAAGATCAGCGAATTCACACATGGCGAATCCCAGCCCTCACCAAGCAGCGACTTCGTGCCGATCAGAACCTGAAACAGTCCCGCGCCAAAAAGCTCCGTCACCGCGCCGGTCAGGAAATGTGCATCCCCGACGGCTGTGACCTTCACGTAATCCGTCTCCGGCAGCGATCCAAACGGCGCAAACGTCACTTTTCCAACGCCATCCACCGCCGCCGTAAGCGCATCTTTTGCCTCCGCAGGAATCACGACCACGGTGCCGCAGAGGATTCCGAGTCGAAGCCCGCTGCCTGCCGACGCTGCGTCGCGGCGCAGCAATTCAAAGAACGGAACAACGCCAAGCGACGATATCTCTCCATCAGCGCCGCCGACCGCCTTCTCGTGCTCGCCACGGATATAATCCGTCAGCACGAGCAGCCGGAGTCCCTCACCAAGCATTCCATATTCCTCCGAAACAATGGCCCGGATACTCTGGCTCTTCCCCTTAGAAGAGAGGAGCAGCTTCTCCATGGAATCATTCGCCGTAAAGCAGACCTTCCGCTTCTCAATCAGGCCTTCCGCTTTCAGTTCCTCTGTCAGCTTCCGGCGGTACTCCTTCGCCTCAGCGTAGGAATCTGCATCCTCATAGAGATAGCCCATCAGAAGCTTTTCCATCCACGCCGCGTTCATCTGCGGCAGTTTCGCAGTTCCCAGAAGCTTTTTTAATCTTCCGGGGAACGGAAGCCCCTTTGCCTGCAGATAAACGAGAAGTGCCGCAAGTGCAGACGGATTTTCCAAAAGCTCTTCATCCGTCGCCCTGCCGTTTAGACAAGCATGCGTGCAAATCTGCGCCGAGAACTCCACATCCTGCATCAAGCTCACGAACATAGCCTTGCTCCGCTCCGCAAAGTGTGCGAGCTCCGCCTCTTCCTCCTTCGTCGGATAATTGAAATAGACAAAATCCTGATGCGGACAGAGGCTCCCCTCTTTCACAAGTTCGGGAATCGTAATCTCCTCGTCGATCTCTCCGCACATCTCCATGTAACGTTTCCACATGGCAGGCGTGGAATCGTACGGCGGCGTCGCTGTAAGCGCAATGACCTTAAGACTGCCGGACTGCGCCTTAAATTTCTCCAGTGCTTTCCACCACTCGCTGCGCAGATGATGGCACTCGTCCAGACAGAGCACGCCGAGACAGTTCTCTCTCATCGTGGAAATTATATCAAAATTTGAAATTGCGCTGTGAAGTGCCTGATAGGTCGCAATCATAATCGGCTTCGGCTTCTTTAAATCCTGTGATATGTAATCCCCCGCATTTATCCCTTCACACAGAAATGCTTCCTCAATACGCGACGCCCACTGCTCTCGGATCGTAACCGACGGCGTGAGCACCAGCGCCGGCTGTCCCATCCGGCGGATCAGTTCGATTCCGAGCGTCGTCTTGCCGGAACCGGGCGCGGCGACAATGTGGATGCGTCCGTCCGCCATATATTTTCCCGCATTTTTTAACACGCGCGCCTGATAATCGCGCCATGTACCTTTAAACTGTAGTATTCCGTCGTATCCCATCGTTTCACTCCCGTTCCGGCGCCATGCCGAGTGCCCGTTTCGCCTGCTCCATCCGGTTTTCAAACTGCACATAGAAATCCGTCTCTTCCAGGAACGGATTTGCAAAAAATAAATTTAGAATTAACATATTGGCCGTCTTTGCCGTCTGCTCGTTCCACATGTCCGTCAGACGCTTTTGCATGCTCCCGCGAAGCCCATGCCATGCAAGAAGAAACTGCTCGTACTTCTTTGGTTCGGACGCATCCAGCCATCTGCCGACCTTCACCTTGCTTTTCCCGGGTCTCCTGCATGCATCCGCCTGCAGAAAATACCGAATCTGCCGTTCCTCGTAAATCCTTCCCAACGGAAATGCACGACACAGTCCCGGGCGCAGTGCATGAATGCTGCATCTGCCCGCTTCATCCAAAAATACGCACCGCTCATTCTCTCCCACCATCTTAAGGCTCGGCAGAATCAATCCGTCTGTAACATGAAGCTCGATTGTATCGGCAAGCAGCGCCTCAAAGTTCTTCCCCGTGGCTTTTGTCAGCCGAAACACATCAAGGGGGTCCAAAACGATGGAATCCCCCATTTGCTCACAGCAGGCATGGCAGCCCTCGCAATCCCTGCATGCTGCCCGCACCATGTCGTTTATGCCATATATCTTTCCGTCCGATATCTCGTGTAAATCCTGCAGCATATCTCTCCCTCTGCTTTCGTCCTGGATTATCAATTCTGTCTTCTATCTTAATCGATTTGCCGCGAAGAATCAACCTGTGCCCATCGGTATCCTACGCCCCTGACCGTTCTGATTACTGTATTCCCGTGGAATACAGTTATAAAAACATTTTAATATTTTAGTAAAATTTAATGGCATATTTTTTTCTACCTGGTGTTTTTTGTATTTTGTACGAAAATGTATTGTATCAAGTGGCATTTGACGGTATTCTTTTAATAAGCAAAAAAGGAGGACAATAAAATGATTCATCTACTGTTGATTATTATTTACCTCGCTTTTATCAGTCTGGGGCTTCCAGATTCCCTTTTAGGTTCAGCGTGGCCGACAATGTATCAGGAATTTTCCGTACCCGTTTCTTATGCGGGCGGCATTTCCATGATCATAGCCGTAGGAACGATTATTTCCAGTCTGCAAAGTGACAGATTAACCAGAAAATTTGGAACGGGCAAAGTTACGGCTGCCAGTGTGCTAATGACTGCCGTTGCATTGTTCGGATTTTCGATCAGCCATTCCTATGCTGTATTATGCTTATGGGCTATTCCTTACGGGCTTGGCGCAGGGAGTGTAGACGCTTCTTTGAATAACTATGTTGCGCTCCATTATGCAAGCAGGCACATGAGCTGGCTGCATTGTATGTGGGGCGTTGGAGCTTCGCTTAGCCCGTACATCATGGGTTATGCCCTGACTGGCGGGCAGGGTTGGAATATGGGGTATCGCTATATCGCCATTCTTCAAGTTGCATTGACCGCTATATTGATTTTCAGTCTGCCATTATGGAAAAAACAGAGTAACAATGATACGGGACAGACGGGCGGAGAAGCTGCAATAAAACCGCTTTCTTTGCGCCAGATTCTTACGATTCCGGGGGCAAAAGAAATCATGATTACTTTTTTCTGCTATTGCGCTCTGGAACAGACAGCCGGCTTATGGGCAAGCAGCTATCTTGTATTGCGCCGGGGATTGTCGGCAGAAACCGCCGCCGGATTTGCAAGCCTGTTTTTTATGGGCATTACGGCGGGCAGGGCTTTCAGTGGATTTTTGACATTAAAGTTAAATGATACGCAGATGATACGGCTTGGACAGGGCTTTATCTTATCTGGCATTGCACTTCTGTTTTTGCCGTTTGGCAACGCAAGTTCATTGTCAGGGTTGATTTTGGTTGGGTTGGGCTGCGCCCCTGTCTATCCTTCCATTATACATTCCACGCCGGAACATTTTGGCGCAGATAAGTCACAGGCTATGATTGGCGTACAAATGGCCTCTGCCTATGTGGGAACTTGCATCATGCCGCCAATCTTCGGATTTATCGCAAACCATATCAGCGTATCCCTGTTTCCGGTTTATTTACTGGCAATACTGGTTCTTATGGCTGCGATGCATGAAAAAATGCTATTTAAAATATCTGCGAATAAAAAGAAAGATTTGTATTAGAAATATATTTTTTCAGACACACCTCCAATGCTATCTTAGTGCGTTTGACAAGCCTGCACTTATAATATCATTGGAGGTTCTTACTTGATGCTATTTGTCGGCGCGCTTACTCAGCCGCACATTCTATCCTTTCTCCGTTACTCCCCGGACGGAATTACCGCACCGTTATAAGTATCATTGATGTACTGCTTCACCGCATCGGACCTAAGCACCTCAACAAGTGCCTGAATACCTTCGTTCTGCTCATTTCCTTCCTTCACGGCGATCACATTCACGTAAGTCTTTGCCGCCTCGGAATCGCCTGTCTCATAGGCAATCGAATCATTTGCCACGGTATAGCCCGCCTGCAGTGCATAATTGCCGTTTAATACGACGAATGCGACCTCCGGCACGACTCTTGCGACCTGCGCTGCCTCAAGCTCCTCGATCTTGATGCCGTACGGATTCTCGACGATATCGTTAACCGTCGCGGTAAGCCCCGCATCCTCCTTCAGGGTGATGATGCCGTTCGCCTCAAGCAGAAGCAGCGCCCTCGCCTCGTTCGTGGTATCGTTCGGCACGGCGATCACATCGCCCTCCGCCAGTTCCGATAAATCCTTCTTTGTGCCCGGGTAAATGCCGAACGGCTCATAGTGAATGCCGCCCACGTTGACTAAATGCGTGCCCTTTGTCTCGTTAAATTCTTCGAGATACGGGATATGCTGGAAATAGTTCGCGTCAAATTCTCCGCTCTCCACCACCTCATTCGGCTGTATATAATCATCAAATACCGTTACCTGAAGATCCCATCCCTGCTCTGCAAGGATCGCCTTTGCCTGCTCTAAGATTTCCGCGTGCGGCGTTGCCGACGCCGCCACCGTGATCGTCCCCTTCGACTCCGGCTGCCCTGCCGCGACTGCGTCTGCGGTATGCTCCGTCGCCTGCGCGCTCCCTGCATCTGCCGCCGTCTCTCCCTGCGCCGGTCCGTTCTCCGCTGCGCCCGTGCCGCTGTTTCCGCAGCCCGTAAGTGTTCCGATTGCCAATACACCTGCTAAAATACCTGTTAAAATTTTCTTTTTCATAATATCATCCTCCTTGTTTTTCTCCATAAATTATTTTCGTTTATCCAGACGGGATGCCACACGCATTCCGATGGTCTGGAAAATCTGTACCAACACAATAAGCAAAATCACCGTCACAGCCATGATGTCCGTCTCATACCGATGATATCCGTAGCGGATCGCAATATCGCCGAGCCCGCCTCCGCCAACACTTCCCGCCATCGCCGAGTAGCCGAGGATCGTACCGAGCGCGATCGTGCTCCCCACGACCAGGGACGTCCGCGCCTCCACCAGAAGCACCTTTGTGATAATCGTAAAATTATCTGCACCCATCGAACGCGCCGCCTCCACGACTCCGGCGTCCACCTCCTTTAAAGAGGATTCCACCATGCGGGCGATAAACGGCGCCGCCGCGATCACGAGCGGCACAATCGTCGCTGTCGGTCCGTAGCTTTTTCCGACAATCGCTCTGGTAAACGGGATCAGCAGTATCAGAAGAATCAGAAACGGAATGCTCCTTAAGATATTAACGATGACATCAAGCACCTTGTAGACGGCGGCGTTCGGATGAATGCCGTCCTTATCCGTCACTGCGAGCAGGATTCCCGCCGGAAGCCCGAGCAGATAGCCGAATACCGTCGCCCCGATCGTCATATAGAGTGATTCCCCGATTCCCCGGATAATCATTTCCGTCACTTCACTGCTCCACATCCTCTGTCACCTCCTCAATCTCAAGTCCCTTTTCTACAAGATAAGCTTCCATTTCCGCCCAAAGCTCACGCTCCGGAGGAAGTCCCAATATCATCTCTCCCTTGGCAAAGCCGCCGACATTCTTGGTGTCCGCCCGAAGGATATTCACCGGAACGCCGAATTTCAACACCATATTGGCAATGACCGGCTCGAACGCCGAATTTTCCGAAAAGACGATACGCAGCTTTCTGTCTCCGAGAAGCGTCTTACATTCAAGGTCCTTTTCGCCAGGCGCCCTTCCTGCCGTGGAGGAAGCTTCCGGATTGCCTTCCCAGCTTCCCTCCGCGCGGTCACCTAAGATCAGGCTTCGCGCTACCTTCGAACGGGGGTGGTTGAAGATTTCCTCGACCAATCCCTGCTCTGCGATCTGTCCCTGCTCCACAATCGCTACATGACTGCAGATTTCACGGATCACCGACATCTGATGTGTGATAATCACGATCGTGATGCCGAGCCTCTGATTGATTTCCTTAAGCAGCGCAAGAATCGACGCCGTCGTCTGCGGGTCCAACGCGCTCGTCGCCTCGTCGCAGAGCAGAATCTTCGGGTCGGATGCGAGTGCTCTCGCAATCGCGACTCTCTGCCGCTGTCCTCCCGAAAGCTGCGAAGGATATGCGCGCGCCTTATCGGATAGCCCGACCGTCCGAAGAAGCTCTAACGCCTTTCCCCTCGCATCTTTTTTCTTTACTTTTTGAATCTGCATCGGGAAGCACACATTGTCGATGACGTTTTTCTGCATCAGCAGATTAAAATTCTGGAAAATCATGGCGATATTGCTCCGCTGCGCCCGAAGCTCCCTCCCGCTTAACGTTCCAAGCTCCCTTCCATCAACAATGACCTCACCGCTCGTCGGTTTCTCAAGGTAATTGAGACATCGCACCAGAGTACTTTTTCCGGCGCCCGACATTCCGATGATTCCATAGATATCTCCCTCTTCAATTGTCAGTGAAATATCCTTCAGCGCTTCCACGCTGTTCCCCTTCTGCTCGAAGGTCTTTGATAAATGGCGTACCTCGATTGCTGGCATATGTGAACCCTCTCCCATCCTTGCTCATCTTAAATTCGAATTTTCTGTCAAGGATATCGAAATTGACAGAAAAAAAGCAGCCTATCGGCTGCCCGTACTCACAGATGTTTTATCCCGCCTGTTCTTCTCTCCTGTCACAGGAAACAGCGAACTCCGGGGAAAACCGTGCGCAAAAGACAGCCATACCACAGCGCATGATACCCTTGCACATGCACATTGTCCGGCACATCATACATTCTGTTCTCATTCGGCGTGTTGTATTCATCATAACAGATCCTCCTTGTTTTGCTCCCTGTTTACAAAAGCTATTATAGCAAGTCATCAAAAAAGGTGTTAATACATGAAGCCGATAGTTAGCTATAGGTTTTCCCTATAATCAACTATCGGCTTCTACTTTCTGTACTCTACATGATCTTCTCTCTGTATTTCTTCAACTCTTCTATATAAATCTCACCGATGTGGCTGATGCCCGCGCCCTTGCGCTTCACATAGCCAATCCGCATTTTCTCCGTCTCCGCAAGCGGAACCGCCATATAATCACTGCCGTTTAGTTCCTCGCAGATAATGCCGGAGCAGAGCGTATAAGCATTTAACCCGATCATAAAATTTAAGAGCGTCGCGCGGTCGTTCGCCTTGATAAGGCGTTTGTAATCATATGTGCTCTTCATCTCCTCAGCGAGATAGAGCGAATTATTCGCTCCCTGGTCAAACGAAAGACAGGGATACTCGTCCAGTTCTTCCATAGAAATCAAAGGCTTTCCTGCAAGCGGATGCCCCGACCAGAGATACACATAGGTATCGCACGAAAACAGTTCTATAAATTCCAGTCCCTTTTCCCGGATGATCTTCGTCATGACTTTCTCATTGAAATCGTTCAGATACAGCACACCGATCTCACTCTTGAAATTGCGGACATTTTCCATGACATCGTAGGTCGTCGTCTCATGCGCCGCGAACTCATAGCTGTCCATCCCGGCTTTCTTCACCGTCTCCACGAACGCCTTAACCGCAAAGGTGTAGTGCTGCATGGAAACGCTGAACTTTTCTTTGCGCTGTTTCTCAATATAGCGCGCCTTTAAGATGCCGAACTGCTCCGTTACCTGTCTCGCATATCCTAAGAACTCCTCGCCCTCCGGGGTAATGACGATTCCTCTGTTCGAGCGCAGGAAAATCTGCAAACCGATCTCCTGTTCCAGTTCCTTCACCGTCTCGGAAAGGCTCGGCTGCGACAGAAAGAGCCGTTTTGCCGCTTCGTTCATGGAACCGCAGTCCGCGATTGTCAGTGCATAATATAGCTGTTGAAGTGTCATTCCTGTTCTTCCTTTTCCAAATACCGTTTCTTGCTTGAGAAACCGCGCCCGGACACCTCACTGACACGATTTATAATGACAAAAGCATTCTCGTCCACTTCGTGAATCACCTTCTCCGTCTTCGTCAATTCCCGCATGGAGACAACGGTAAGCAGCATCTGGGTGTGCTGCCCCATGTACCCCGTCTCGCTCTTTAGCATTGTAACGCCGCGGTCAATGTCCGTTATGATGGCGCTGCGGATTTCTTCGATCTTATCGCTGACGACCTTAAGCTGCATCTTCGCCGTACCCATCATCAGACATTTGTCTATCACCGTGCTGTATATAATCACGAGCAGGATACCGTACAAAATCTGCTCCCCGGTGCTCCTCGTCGCCTGCAGCAGCAAAATCAGCATGTCGAACACGTAGATGGAACGCGATACCGGGATCTTAAAATAGTGGTTCAACACGAGCGGCGGGATATCCATTCCTCCGCTGGACGCGCCGGCGCGTATCACAATTCCCATCGCGGCGCCAATGCAGATTCCGCCGAATACCGTGCACAAAAACAGATCGTCCGTCAGGATTCCTACATCCGCGATACGCTGAACGATCTCCAGTGCGATCGGATAACTGATCGTACTGATCAACGTATTCGCCGCAAATTTCCGCCCGAACACCGCAAACCCGAGCAAAAATAAGAGCGAGTTAACCCCAAACACGAACGCAGAAACCGGAATCCCCGCCACCTGGTTCATAAAAAGCGCGATTCCCGTCGTTCCTCCGGTAATCAATCCGCCGGGCAGAATGAACATTCCGATTCCAAACGCATACAAAAAATTTCCGAACAACACAAGAAACGTCTCAAAAATCCGCCGATAAATCTTATTCATCTTTCTTCTCCCTCCGTATTAAGCTTTTGATACCCTTATACACTTCCCGCAGCAACGCAAAAATGACGAACATCACGACGAAGCCCATCACGCCCATCATAATGTCTTCAAACTCCATATTTCCGGTATTCGTCACCTTCTGTCCGATCTCAATCGCAAAAGTGATCACAATAATGAGCGTAAACACATAAATCCACGCAATTATCATCACATGATCGTGCTTTGCCAGCCATTTGAAAATCGGATAGACAACGAAGATGAACGCCATCCCCATCACACCTATGACAAGAAAATGCAGTTCCTTGTCTGTAAAATTGTATTCGTAGGCGTCATTCAGCCGCAAAATATAACTGTGAATCTTCGCGATGCACTCCACAATCCAATACAAAAGTTCTTTCATATAGATCCTCCGTTTCAAACGGTCTCCCTGCCGCTGTCTGCGGCAGGACACCGTTTCGAATTAGATTACTACAATTTTCCCGTAAACGCAAGTCATCATGGCAATATGATGGTACACTAACGGGATAAACTATGCATATTTTATTATGCTGCGGTTGCTTCCGCGAAAGTCATAACAGGTCGTTTATCAGGATATGCTGTGCAATTACAATCTGACGAAACTGTCCGAAGCCCAAAAAGAACTGATATGTCAAAAGAAATGTAACGATCGCCACCGCCGGACACCCGATTCTGCCCGACTGCGCGAGCAGGCAGTATCGTGACAGAAGACATTCCCGCCAATGTTGTCGCCGTCGGAAATCCCTGCCGCGTCATGCGCGAAATCAACGCGCATGACAGGGAATATTATTATAAGGATCGAAAAATTGAGATAGATATCAAGCGATAAACTTCCGCTTTTCTTACGCTTTCAGCATCTTTAAGATCGCATCCTTCGGAATCACCCCGACGGAAGTCTCCGCGACCTTGCCGTCCTTTACGACCATGAGCGTCGGGATCGTCATCACCTTATATCTCCCGGCAAGCTCCGGCTCCTCGTCAACGTTCACCTTGCAGATTTTTGCGTCTGTGACCTCGTCTGCAAGCTCCTCGATGACCGGAAGCAACATCTGACACGGTCCGCACCAGGACGCCCAGAAATCGACTAATACCGGCTTGTCCGCTTTCAATACCTCGTTTTCGAATGTTGCAGTTGTAACATGTAATGCTCCCATATGTGTTTTCTCCTTTTCTTTTTCTCTGTTCTGAATACTATTTTACCCATTTCGTATCTATTTATAAAAAGGAGCCGCCTGTGATTTTTCGCAAACGGCTCCTGCATCTTATTTCTTATACGATTATCCTTCAATCGCAATATATTTCTTCTGCTCTACCTGCGGCTTTTCCTCCATCTTCGGAATTGAAAGGGTAAGAATACCATGCTTGAATTCAGCCTTAATATCTGTCTCGGTCACTGCGTCCCCGACATAGAAGCTTCGCTTGCAGGCTCCTGCATAACGCTCTCTGCGGATATAGCGTCCGCTCTTCTCATCCTTCTTTTCCTTCTCAAGTCCTTTCGCTGCGCTGATGGTCAGATAACCATCCTCAAGCTGTACCGTAACCTCGTCCTTCTTAAAGCCTGGCAGATCAACCTCTACCTTATAACCGTCTGAAAGCTCCTGTATATCGGTCTTCATCAGGTTATTCGCCCTTCTGCCGTACAACTGCTTCTCCATCTTCTGCATATCCCTGTCATCATAAAACGGGAAACCGTCAAACCAATCATCAAACAAATTCTCTCCAAAAATACTCGGCATTAACATAAGTCATCTCTCCTTTTCTTTTCACCGCATCCGCTCTGTGGATGCGGGTATGCTGTTTACCTTGTTTCTTTGGAACCGGGATGTTTTAAGAGCTCGCAGGATTCTCGTTCCTGCTTTGTTCCTCTCCTTTGTTCTGGTTATGTTATAGCACCGTTTATTAGCACTGTCAATAGTTGAGTGCTAATATTTTCTGATAACTTTATTTTTATCCCTGTAAAGGCTTGATTTTAGCGGGATTGCAGATTTCTAAAAACTTTATAAACTGTGATATTTACATTGCCGGGCTTACCGCTTCACTGATATTTGCTGCTTTTTTCTGCTCTCCGCCCCGACACTGTTCATTGCTTAACCACATAGTATCATGAATTATGTTATAATATAGCAGGCTCTCATTTTGGTGCATCAAATGAGAGGAAAAAAGCGCTCCGGCGCTGTATAATCATTCTTGACAAGGAGAAGAGGAAAATGGAATGGATTGAAAGACTGAACCACGCAATCGACTACATTGAAGAGCATCTGACGGAGGAAATCGAATACGAGCAGCTTGGCAGGATCGCCTGCTGTTCGGCGTATCATTTCCAGCGGATGTTCACTTACATGGCGGGCGTTCCGCTGTCCGAGTATATCCGCAGAAGGAAAATGTCTCTGGCGGCGGTGGACTTACAGGGCGGCGATGCAAAGATCATCGATGTTGCGGCAAAATATGGCTACAACTCCCCTACCGCGTTCAACCGGGCGTTTCAGTCGGTTCACGGAATCGCTCCGTCCGCAGTAAAAAGCGAGGGTGTCTCTGTAAAATCGTTTCCGCCTCTTGTGTTCAAAATTACAGTGAAAGGTGTGGAAGAAATGAATTATCGGATTGAAACAAAAGATGCATTTCGCGTCATCGGCGTATCACAGCCGCTGCACAGAGAACTTGAGAAAAATTTTGCCGTCGTGCCCACGATGTGGCAGACCGCCGCGACAGACGGCACCGTACAGAAGCTTGCGGCGCTGATGGATGCAGAGCCTATGGGACTTCTGGGCGTAAGCGCCTGCGGCGAAGAGGAAGACTGGAAATATTTTATCGCGGTTTCCAGCACAAAGCCTGCGGGCGAATTTGAAGAATACACCGTTCCTGCGGCAACATGGGCAGTATTTGCAGGGGAAGGAACGAATCTGTCCATTCAGGACTTAGAACAACGCATTGTCACCGAATGGCTCCCGACGTCGGGCTACGAGTACGGAAATGCGCCGGACATCGAGGTCTACCTCAACCCCGACCCACAGAATGCGAAGTTCGAGGTCTGGATTCCGGTGGTAAAACGGTAAGAATCCCCTTTCATCCGGCATCCGTCTTCCGTTCTCGTATTTCATACAGCTTTCTAACTCTGCGCGGGCATTATCTTCCCTTACTCAATGACAATGCTCGCGCAGGTCAAATCACCCGCCAGATCATACAGCCTGCCCGAGCTTAAGCCCACAACCTTCGGGCGAAGGATATAGCCGTCGTTATTCTCGACGACCTGCGCGTTCTCCCCATTACTGAGTTTCACCTCACATCCCACCGGATAGAGAATCACACTATCCAAAAAGCTCTTTAGCGCCGTAATATCCAGTTCATTCGTGAGCGCCATAATCATCTCGACCGCATCGCGCTTTGACATCGGCTTCTTGTATGGACGCTCCGTTACAAGCGCGTCATAAATATCCGCTACGGAAATAATCTTGGCATAGAGCGTGATCTCATCGCCCGCCAACCCAAGCGGATAGCCCATTCCATTGATCTTCTCATGATGCTGCAGAACACCAAGCGCAATCTCCTCCGGAACATCCTTCTTTTCCATCAAAAGGTTGTACCCTAGTCTCGCATGTTCACGCATAATGCTGAACTCCTCGTCGTTCAGCTTCCCCGCTTTGTTAAGCACCTCGTTCGGAATCTTGGACTTGCCGACATCATGGAGCAGACCGGCAATCCCGATCTCATGAATCTGACGATCGGAAAGCCCATATCTTTTCGCAATCACCATCGACATCGTCGCCACATCGACGCAGTGCGTGAAGGTGTACTCATCACAGACCTTAAGCGCCTCGATATCCACTGCCACCGCATCATTCTCCGTGATTGCACGCATCAGATCGTCTGCTATCCCGTTGGTCGTCTGCACAAAATCGTCGGACTCCGTGTCATTGTACAGATACTGAATTCCCTCCGAGACACGCTTTTTCACGCTTTCCGAGAGCTGAACCTTCGCGCGGTCCGGGACGGAGTATCTGCTGATATTCGCCTTCGCCTTCGGACTGACCTTCTCCTCCGGTTCATCCTCTCCCTCGACGATATAGACGCCTGTGATATTTAATTTCTGAAGTCCCTCGATCAGATAGGCATTCAATTCGGTGCCGCGCACAATGAGCTTACGCCCCATCTTATCGATAATTGCCTGATCGATGCACATTCCCTCTTTTAAACTGCTTACCCTGACAAATCTCCGTCTCTTCACTCTTATCACCCTCAGAAAAAAATTTAATACAAATCTTTCGGCGCGAACAAAAAATCTGAACCAATTCTCCTGACACTGCCCTTTTCCTGTGTGTATATTATACCTAATATTTCGACGAAATTCATCTGGTTTATTACCCATTCCTGCATTTTTGAAAAAAAAATTTTTTGATCCCACGCCTAAAATAAGCTCATCTGCTCAAACCCTTGATCTTCCGGAAACTCGTGCAGATAGGCAAAAACCTTTGAAGCGTCGCTTTCGATCCCCGTTTCCCGACATTTTTCCCGTATAAGCTGCATCAACTTCCCGCTGCGCTCGCTCGTGACCTCGTACGCGTAACCATATTTCCGATGATAGCGCCCCTTCATCCCAGGAAAATACTTATCAAGCGCTTCATAAAAATACTCGCGGTCGCCCTCTCTGAGCGTCAGTCCGATTTGCGGACAAATAATCCCGCACACGCCCGCCCGAATGCAGTAATCCAGGATTCCCTCGATATTTTCCCGCGTGTCATTGATATACGGAAGAAACGGCGTCATCCACACGACGGTAGGAATCCCGCTCTCCCGAAGGATCTCCAAGACTTCAAAGCGCCGTGCCGTCGTACAGACCGCAGGCTCCACAATCCGGCATAGTTTCTCGTCATACGTAGTCATTGTTATCTGCACGACACATTTTGCCTTGCGGTTAATGCTGCAAAGAAGCTTTAGATCGCGCAGGATACGATCGGATTTCGTCTGGATCGCCAGCCCGAAGCTATACTCATCTATGATTTCCAGACAGCGTCTGGTAAGTCCAAGCTCTGTCTCGCAGTGCATATAGGGATCGCACATGGCGCCCGTCTGAATCATGCAGCGTTTCCGTTTCGAGCGAAGCGCCTGTTCCAATAGCTGCGGCGCATTCTGTTTCACCTCGATATCCTCAAACTCATGCGTAAACTGATAACACCTGCTGCGGCTGTCGCAATAGATACATCCGTGCGTGCAGCCCCGGTAAATATTCATACTATTTCCGGCAGACAAGATTCCTTTCGCTTCCACAAAATGCATGTTCACCCCTCCTGCTTCTGTTCCCGCAATACGGGCATCCGGCAAATTTTTACAAGAAGCGGCACCACCATAATAAACCACACGAGCGGCTCCGCCACGATCACTCCCGTGTAGCCGAGCCATGGAACAAGCGTCGCCGCGATCACAATTTTCCCGAACATCTCAAGTGAACTTGACACTAGGGGCGTGATGTGCTCTCCCAGTCCCTGCATAGCATTTCTGAGCACACAGATGACTGCGGTCACATAATAAAAAAGCGTATTGAACTTAAGATAATTCGTCGCGTTGAGAAGTACCGTCTCATTTCTGCTGCCGGTCACGAGATAGACAAGCTGTCCGCCGATCGTGTAGCTTGCGACAACAGCAAGCGTGCACCAGATACAGGTATATAAAATTGCAATCCCAATTCCTCTTTTGACGCGGCCTGTCTCACCCGCACCGAGATTCTGCCCGCAGTAAGTCGCCATTGTCTGTCCGAACACGCTGAACATTATCATATAAATCTCAGAAATCTTACGCGCGGCTGTATGTGCCACAATGACATCCTGCCCGAGCCTGTTGATTGCTGTCTGCAGTGTTAAAGAGCCGATATTCACCAGTGAACTCATAAAGCCCATGGATAAGCCCGAGCTTAGCATGAACCGTATCTGCCCCGTCTCCATCCCTTTAAAGTCCGCACGCGACAGACGCAGAATTTCATATTTTCGCAGCATATAGAACCAGCAGATCACGAACGCAAAAAGCTGCGACAACACCGTAGCAATCGCCGCGCCCCGCACTCCGGTCTTTAAGACAATGATAAAAAACAGATCGCCCGCAATATTTAACACGACCGATACCGTCAGAATTATTAACGGCGTCACCGTATCCCCGAGCGCGCGCAGCGTCGCCGCACACACGTCATAAAGCAACGTCGCTAAAAGCCCTGCAATAATAACAAAGCTGTATTCCCCCGCCACGGAAAGCAGATCTTCCGGGACATTTAAGAAGCGAAGAATCGGGTTCAAAAACACGAGTCCGACAACCGTAAGCGTCGCTGCGATAATAATTCCGATCCTCAGAGACGCGGCGAAGGATTTCTTTAACCCGGGCATATCCTTCGCTCCAAACCGCTGCGACGCGATGATGGCAAAACCGTTCGCAAGCCCCATGAGAAAGCCGATAATCAGATTGCCAAGCGTCGTGGTCGCTCCCACCGCCGCGAGCGCGTCCTCCCCCAGAAATGATCCGACGATACGCGTATCGATCAGGCTGTAAGTAAGCTGCAGAAGATTCCCGAGAAAAATCGGCAGCGCGAACGTCAGAATCAGTATCGATGGTTTTCCTTTTGTGAGATCCTTCATTGCCTTTTTTCCTCTCGTTCCTTTCTCTTTATCCTGTGAAGCTGCGGGCGCAGCGCAATCTCCGAAACGACCAGCCCGTCCCTCTGGCTTAAGACAAATTCTACCGCCTGCGCGACTTCCTGCGGCAGCAGATAGCTTTCCGCTTCCTCTCCCACGGTAAAGTCGGCGTTCCGATAAAGCTCCGTTTTTGTCATATCCGGGTATATCACAGCCACACGCACCCCGTATTTTCTCGCTTCGTCGAACAGACTGCGCGAAAAGCTGGCAAGCCCCGCCTTCGTCGCTCCGTAGGCACAGCCGTGTGGATTGGACTGGTTTGCCGTCACGGAGGCAATGTTGATAATGCAGCCCGCATGCTTCTTCAGATCGCGCAAAAGCTGCTGTGTCAGAATCATCGGCACTTCCAGATTCGTGCGCACCATTTCCTGTATCTTCTTCGGGTTCAATTCCTCATGCAGCCCGTAGTAAGCTGCTCCCGCATTGTTCACAAGAACCCGTACTTCCTTTTCACTCGCAATGCCCTTTACCTGCTCGCAGAGCTTCCCCGTGTCCGTCAGTTCACAGCGCACGGCATGAAAACGCTCTTTGGGTAATTCCTCCAAAGACTGCCGGATATCCGAAAAATCTCTTCCAAACCCGTACACCTCATATCCAAGACGACACAGGGTCTTTGCGATTTCCAGACCGATTCCCGATGACGCGCCCGTGACGATCGCTGCGCCCGCTACGTTTGTTATTTTCCCTTCCGCTTCTCTCTGCCCCATGCCGACTCCTTATTTTCATACTACGTTTCCTGCCACTGAAAAATCTTCTCTCTCCCGATCCGCTCTGCGAGACGTTCCACCATAAATCGCTCCATCTCCTCCATCAGTTCCGTGGGATAATGATAGACGCCTCCGTCATTCTGATAGGGAAACTGTACCACTGCGGAATACGGTTCGTTCTTTCGCATCTTTTTCAGATAATCCTGCGAGACGCGGAACGTACCCACGCTCACATCTACAAGCTGTTCCATGTCGATACGCGCATCCACCTGCGCGAGCATATCCTCATACTGCTTTCTCCAATCCCGGCAATAAAGCATCGGATCAAAGCAGAGCCGCACCGGAAAGCCCGCCCGCATTGCCTCCGCCGCGCCGAGTATCCGCTGCTCCAGGGACGGCGTGCGGTGCTCACAGGCGTCGATCACCGCCTGCGGCGATAAGGTAAAAGCGCAGATGACGCCCGGATGCGGCTGCACATTTTTCCAAAATTCTCTGCCCGCACATTTCGTGCGAAGCTCAATCTTAAGGCTGCCCGGCTGTCTCTCATTCTGCCGCCGTACAAATTCTATCCATCTGGAAGCATACCCCGTCATATGCTCGATTGCAAGCAAATCCGTATCATAAGACACACAAAGATACATCGGATGTCTCCGTAATGTCTCCTCTATCTCGGCAAATATATCTTCCAGATTCACAAATACCACCAGGTTTCCCGACGGATACATCCCCTTGAGATAGCAGTACTCACAATCATAAACGCAGTTCATCACGCAGGAAGTGTAATAAAAATATTCATTTCCGAAGCTCTGGCAGACCGGCGCGCCCTCGTACAAAAGACTACCGTGCTTTACCGCAAGAATCATGTTCTGCGCCATGTGCTGCGCCGTGTAATCCTGCCTGCTCCGGCAGAACACATCCTTGTAGTGGTCGATCAGTACCACTTTGGCATGTGGAAACCGTGCAAGAATCTCCCCCGTCCTATTATGCGCGAGGGCTTCCCGCTCCACATAAATATGTGAGAACGGCGGATTATAAAAGTTCCCGTTTAAGCTCTTCAAAACGCACCTTCCCCTCTCTCTTATCCCTGCACGGCAATCTGCCGTCCTCATACATCCGGCGGACAACTCCAATGTAATCCGTACCGGACAGCTCGCAGTACCTCAAATGCTGCTGCACCGAGGCACGCATGACCGCAGTACAGTGCAGATCAGCGCAGAGCCTGTCTGACATATCCGCCTCATCTTCCGCTGTCTTTGGCAGGAGCCCGGGAAATGTCCGGTCTTTCCCAACTTCCCGCTCCCTTTCTCCCGCACGGCGCAGCGCCCCAATATAAGAGACGATTTTCTCTCTATTCTCCTCCATCAGATGTTCGACCTGCTCCGGCGACACGCCGTCTGCATTTCCGTCATCCGATACGATTTTTAAGAAAGACATCTGATGCGGCGCGAAGAAGTACGCCCCCGCCTGATAAATGGCGGCGGCTTCCATGTCGTAGAGGACTTGCTGTAAGCCGGCCGAAGGATTGCGAATTTCTGCACAGTCCTCACCGACGGCGGATTCTATGTGTTTTCGTACCTGCATACCGCATACGGACTCCTCCGCCCCGCCCTGGCGCATCCACAAATTTCTCCCGGTAATCACGCAGCCCTCCGCAAACTCATGCCGGTAAATCATATCGGGGTAAAATGTTCTGCCCGTCTCCTGTTCCGTTATTTTATTGCACAAAAAAATCTGCCCGCCAGCCGCGGCACATATGCCTATATTTATCAGAAAGTCCCCGCGTCCCGGCTGCCGTCCGGTACAGATACTCGCGACTGCTGCCGCCGCCGCGATCTCACCCGCCCCGGTTACAGTAAGACAGATTTCACCGTCCTCGCTGCAAAATACCTGAAAGCGCGTATCTGCGGCGTCCCTTTTTAAATTATAATACGAAATGAAGCAGTGCGCCTCATGGTAGAGTGCGGTAAATATATAAATCAAGTAACGTTTCTCCTCCGCGCATTTGAAATATTTGATGCTATTATACCTCACTGGTGCTGTCCCGTACAGCAGGAACTTCCTTTCATGGAATCAAAAAAGAACCCGGCAGAGCCGGATCCTTCATACTATTGCCGTTCTATGGCATTTTTCCACCATGCTTTCTTATGGAATCCAAGATCAAGCAGCTTAAATATCCCATAGCCGATCACACCGCCGACCGTGTTCATGATGAGGTCATCCACATCTGCTGACCGCCCGATAAAGTACTGCACCGTTTCGATGCACAGCGCAAAAAGCAGTACGCTGCACATCACGCGCCACCACTTTCGCAGGGACGGAAACACAGCCGCCCAGAACAACCCCAAAGGAACGAACATTGCAATATTTAACAGAAGCTGCTGAATCATTTTCTGAAATCCCATCGCATAAGTTTCCTTTACCCATATAAACGGAATCAAGTTTAAGAAATGATATTCCACCGGAAACTGTCCGGGAAATCCTCCCCAGAAAATCGTCAGAAACAAAATACTCCACACAACACCAAGCAACGCATAGACCGTCAGATGCCGAATCAGCGGCAGCTTACGCCCCCTTTTTCTACCATACAGATAGACGGGCAGATAGCAGAGCAGGGATATAACTGCCACCACCGGAAATGTAAATATCAGATAACCCAGAAACATTGTGATCCTCCTTTGTTTTCTTTTTATGATAAAAAAGAAATGCAAAGGGTTCAAGCGGTTCACCGTTAAGGTTTTCTTATGACTTTCTTAAATTTGCCGGGCGGACGGTCACTCATCATCTGCCGTCATTTCCCCCGGAGTATTTATTAAAGTAAACAAACGCATCAATCGCATCCAATATATCCTCAAATTCTTCTCTCGGTGCAAGCTCCAGATATTTTTGAAGAATTTCTGTTTCCTTCGCCCGATACCGTCCGTAAAAAATATCATACAGATTATGTCCGCGCATATAGATCTTAAATTCTTCAAAATGCTCTTTTAAGTCATCGACAGAACGGATTTCTTTTCCCAGAACCTCCGTAAGATGCTGCCCGCTCGTAAGCCGGTGCAAATACTGTTCCCATTTTGCAAACAGTATTTCCCAAAACTTCTCCTCGCTCTCCACAATTCCAAGCTGCGCCATAATTCCCGGATTCAGAAAATAATTTTCAAAAGAATAGTATTTCAATACCAGCACATTCTGCCTGGAAACCTGTGGCAGCTTATCAATATCCTGTCGGTTCTGCTCACTGTAATAACGGCAGAGCTGACCGGCAAGCTCCTCCCTGTCTTTGCCATCCCCATCCCGGATCATCAAAAAACGATCCCGCAGATAAAGCTGATTCATATATTTCAGATTGGCATAGGTTTTGATATTGGTACAGCTATTGGTCGTAATAATGGAAATACGGGACAGCCCGCCGTCCTCGTCGTGAACTTCGGGATAATATTTTTCCAGAAGAAGCGGAAGCCTCGTCTTATCCTGCTTTCCCTCCACGATAAAGACAAAGTCCACATTCAGAAAATCGTTAGCGCTGTAACCGAGATCATTTAAAATATCATCAATATCCGTATTCTGATGCGCTACCGAATATCCTCCCTCATCCAAAACAATCTGGCAGATCTGACCTTTCGTAAAATTCGCAACCATATTCGGCGAATGCGTCGTAAAAATCACCTGATTTTTCCTGGAAAGACGATAGAGAATTCTGCTTGCCGCCTTCTGCAGGGAGGGGTGAAGAAACAACTCCGGATATTCCACCATAATAATACTTGGAATCCTTTTCTCATCCTCAATATACGTCTCCAGAAGCGAAAGCATATAAATACTTTTCATACCATTTCCAAGCTGATCCACAGGACTTAAGTTCCCAAGCTCTTCATGCCACGCATTCACTTCTACGCCGAACATTTTGTCCATGTTGCAGGAGAGGGCATAACGGATTTCCTGGGCTCCGCCGTTCTTCCGGTAATTTTCATTTACCTTCTGTGAAAATTCATTGAGGTTCAGTTGATACATTTTGTACTCCAAAAGTCTCGCCGTCTCATATAACTGCAGTTCCTCTGGTTTCTTCTGATTGATCAGACCAATGCAGCTAAAACAGTGATTGCAGATCCGCGCCGTGTCAAACATACAGACGTTGGAACGAAGCGCGATAAGCTCCTCCGATCTCTGGGACATCAACAAATCTTCCTGAAACGAGGTCAGATTCCGATTCGTGTCAATAAAATGAATCTTTGGCAAAATCTCAGGAATATAACGGTTATTTTTATGGAAGCCGTCCTCATAACGTATTTTCCCGCTATGATTTATCGTACAGCAAAAGGTCAGCCTGCCGCCGGAAAAAGACGGAAGCTTTTCGCAAAAATCATGCTTCCATGTTTCATACCGCTTAAAGGAACTGACTGCTCCACGCGTGTGAAACTGATACAGATCCTCTTCCGTAAGTTCAAGAACCATCGCAATTTCAATATTCTGTCTCTTCTCATTAAAGTCGGTCTCCCGCGCAATATAATTGCCGGTCACAGCCCGAATCGCATCCAAAACGACGGTCTTTCCCGTATTATTCTTCCCGACCAGAATCAGGGCGCTTTCAATGTCTTTTATCTCAAGTTCCCGGATAGATTTAAAATTCCTGATATGTAAGGACTCAATCTGCATACATCACACCCCTTTGCTTTACGGCTTAATCTCCATCAAAAAGTCTATCACTGCTTTCTCATAAGTCTCATAATCTGTCATTGCGCAGTTTGCATGATCTGCCCCTTCTATTAGCAGCCGCTTTTTTCTCCCTGTGCAGCTTTCATATAGTTCGTCGTTCATCGACAGCGGAACTACGGAATCCTGTTTCCCATGAATAAACAAAATCGGGATCTGCAATTTCCCAACAGCGTTTAACGCTGTAGCTTCCTCCAAATCGAATTGTCCGAAAATGCGCGCGCCCAGTTTTATAAGCCAATAAAAGGGCTGCACGGGAAGCCTCATTTTCCTGATCGTTTCCTTTATGATCGCAGCCGGCTCGGAATACCCGCAGTCCGCTATGATTGCCCTTACCGTTTCGGGCAGACCAAGCTCCGAAGACATCATGACCGAAGCGGCTCCCATAGATACTCCGGCAAGAAAAATGTCCGTATTTTCCCCAAATCGCTCTGCGGCGTATTCGGCCCACTGCTTACAGTCATACCGTTCTTTTACTCCGAAGGTAATTGCGCTTCCCTCGCTCTTTCCGTGCGCTCTCTCATCTACCATGAGAATGTTCATACCATACTTCCGGCAGATTTTAAAAAATCCGTACCCGTCCCACGCAAACACACCGTGATATCCATGGAAAAAAATCACGAGCGGCGCATCGTTTTTTATATTGTATAATTTTCCACAAAGTCTATAGCCGTCTGACGACTCTATACCGACATCTTCATACGAAGCGCTTTCCATCTCGGACACAGCATCCAGCATAATATCCCTATATGCTTTATATAGATCGCTCTCCGGAATTTGATGCATATCCGGGCGTTTTTTTAGCGGATGAAGGAATACCAGACGATACAAACCATACGCTGCCCCCAATAATACTGCGATTAAAGCCGGCAGCACGATCACAAAAGTTATCATTGCTTTCTGTTCTCCTTGCTAAGTTTTTTGTTCTCATACATATGGGCATCTGCTTCTTCTACTACTTTGACAATATCCGATCCTTTTCCATATGCAAACCCGGCCGCACTCGATATTTTTATCTCTTTCTTAGCATTCTTTGCTTCCAGCTTCTCTCTTACGGCTTCTATGATACTCTCCGGCTCATTGCGCCCGGGATTATCGATCACCATCAAAAACTCGTCCCCGCCTATTCTGTATACACGATGCCGTTCGTCTGAATGATCATACAAAACGGACGACAGCTTTTCTATCACCTTATCTCCCATGGCATGCCCGTATTTGTCATTAATATACTTCAGGTTGTTCAAGTCCCAGAATACTACCGCGATCTGCTCAATTTTGGGATAGTATTCCGCCGCCATTTCCTCATACTTGTTTTTATTGAAAACTCTTGTCTTACTGTCTGTTTCCTTAAGATAGGTAAGCTGCGCTATCCTGTATGCATCCTCACTGCTGCTTACGACCGTATATTGCATCATAATGGAAAATACAAAAAGGATAATGCTTCTTGGAAACACTTCGAACACGATTATAATAAATACCGGATTTTCATTGAACGGAATGTTGAGCGCCCCCTCCGTAATGATATCCAGATACCATTTTCTCACATGCTGGCTCTCAAGAAGAATGTTGAGATCACAGATTCCATAATAAAAGCTCACAAGCGAACTAATCAGCATAGTAACCGTATTTACCGCATACACGAACCATATTGTGCTGCGCCTCCTGTACTGGATGGCAAACAGCAATGGGACCACATATAAAAGTACCGCATGAAAGGACAAAAAAGATATAATGATCGCCGAAACAATACATATCAGTGACAGAAAAAAATACTTAAGCCACGGTTTCGCCAAATCCCCCTTAAAGAAAATATACAGCGGCGGCAAAAACAGCACAAAAGTGGACACAAACGCCACTGTAATGAGCGTTTTGTCCACCTCAAAAAAGCCAGCCACCGTAAGAAGCCATACAAATGCAACTGCAATCAGAAACCAGATGAACCCCTTTAGCGTATGCTTGTTCGATTTTACTTCCTGATAAATCAATTCCTGTCTATACCGTTCTCTAAAGTCTTCCATAATGTAAAGCTTCTCTTTCCTCTTCTGCTGTTTTGGTCCAAACTGGTGTCATTTCCCTTTGTTCCTTAATTTTAGCATAAAAGTCATGATTCGTAAACTTCACCCTGCATGATGAAAGCCTTATTCAAAATAAAATATCTCTTCGAACTTCTTCTCCACTGCAATGCAGATAATCAGAGCAAGCTTTGCCGTCGGACTAAACTGTCCCGTCTCGATCGAACTGATGGTATTCCTGGATACGCCGACCATCTCTGCCAGTTCTGTCTGCGACAGCCCTTTTTCTTTTCGAATCTCTTTTAAATGGTTTCTTAAGATCAGTTTATCTTCCACATGAATTCCTCCCTTAGAAAATATTCGAAAGGAATAACCCGATCATTCCCGCCGCAGCCAAGAACATCACGATGCAGCCGATAATGTTCATTCTATTCTTTAAGTGATAGCCTGTGTACCCCTCATACACCGCGCCATAAATACAGTACAGGCCCGCCATTGCCGTACCGATGACCGCACTGCCGAACTGTCTGACATTTTCTATGAGATATCCGTCCACGACAAATCCAAGCGCCATAACAGCCACAAATACGCCCATCACTTCCGATGCATACTTATAAGCCGTGTTCTTAATCACCAATTCTCTCTCATCTGTTTCCTTCTGTGCCTTCGCTAAAATTTCCTCTCTGTTCATACTTTCGTCCTCCATTTTTATACTTGATTTCGTTGCCAAGTTTTCTTTACATTTTCATTATACATATGTCAAGTATACTTGTCAACACTTTTTGCAAAGTTTTCTTTGCAAAAATATGGAGGGCAGAACCAGTCTCCATTTTGTTACAGAAGCCCCCGCTTCTTTGCCTCCTCCATCAGCTTCGGCTGTATCTCGGGGTACGTCCAATTCAGCGGCAATTCATCCGTGATTACAATTTTCTCTATCTCGCGATGTAACTCCTGCTCAAATTGCCTGATCTCGGCATAATAAAGCTTTCCAAAACTTTCCTGTCCGTCGAAATTGTCCTTCGCCGTCACAGAGTATACGCAGATTGGCTTTATGTCGAAGTCAAGCGCTCCCGTCTCCTCATATAGCTCTCTTTTCGCGGTATCTGAAATATCCTCTCCCGGTTCTCTGTGTCCCCCCGGAACTTCCCAAGTGTCCCGCTCCTTATGCTTACAGAACACATACTTTCCCTCTGTCTTCGCAATGATGACCGCAAATTTTAAGAATACATCCTCGACCTCTTCATAGAAGTTTACTCTGACGGTTCTTCTCCGATCCCGCCTTATAAACGGCTCTCTAATCTCCTCCGACAACAGAAGCCCGTATTTCTCCGGTCGTCTGTAAGCATTTCCGTGTACCTCTCTCCCGCGGTATTCCCGCATCTCGTCAATCGGAAAATCCGCCGTAAAAATACCCTCTGTTTCGTCCGCCTCCAGAAGCAGCGTGTCTCTTGAGCCTGCATCCTGCGGACGATATGCAATCCCATCAAATGCTGTTGAATGTCCGTTACAGTCCGGGCAGTTCCCCGGATAATTGACCGTCGCAATTCCCAGCATATTTTCATAAGCTCTCGCCCGAAGCTGTGAAATACGGTTAATCTCCATCGGACACGCGTTCGGAACCAGCAGAAGTTCCGCACCTTTTAACATAAGGATTCTTGCACTCTCCGGGAATTCCCTGTCATAGCAGATCATACTTCCGACCTTCACGTTCCCCTTCGCAGTGTCAAGCTCCGCCACATAGAATTCTTCCCCGGAAGTGAGCCTGCACTCATCTCCAAAATCGCAGGTATGTACTTTCGCGTATGTATATACTTCATTTCCAAAACGATCTATAAGGCATATCGTATTTCTAGGACGTGGTTCGTAAGCCTCTAAAAATGTAACGCCGATTGCCATATTCAGTTCTTTTGCCAGTCTCTTATATTCTGACAAAAAAAGACTGTTTTTTCCGATTGCAAGGGATTTCAGTTCTTCTATGTCTTCGGGAATCCGATAGCCGCAGCTCCACATTTCAGGGAACAGCGCAATATCCGCGCCAAGCTCTTTTGCCTGCCTGCAAGCCTTAAGACCCTTTTCCATATTTCCTTCCAATGTTCCGGTCGGCGCAATCTGGAGCAGTGCTGCCCGTATCGCATTCATTTTCAATAATTCATTCATAACCATTGTCTCCCGCACGATCCATGGAATCTTCTCATATTGTTCCACAGTTTCATTCTTCCGAATGATTTCTGGTAAAGACATCCACGCGACCTGATAATCGTATTCTTTTTCGTAGTCATCCAGATTGCGTTTCCCGGCTGTTTCCTCCACATCACAAAAGTAATACCATGAATCCATTTCCAGCAAATCGTCAGGATCGCCCTTTCGCTTCTCATGCACAAGAATGTAATCCGTCACACTGTCCGCCACGACCCTGTAACCGGTTTCTTCCTGTACTTCCCGAATCAGCGTATCGAGCAACTCCTCTCCGCGCTTCCTGCCGCCGCCGGGGAATTTGTAGTCTCCGTACTTTCCATGAATGACAAGATATCTATCCTTGTGTCTGATAATTCCTCTGACGGCTTGTCTCCTAAAAACAGTTCCGCCTTCTCTGTAGTCTTTTAAATCCAATGTCAGTTCTTTGATGCTTTTGCTCATAGCTTTGATCCTCCCAAATCTCCTGGAACTCGGTCACTTTGACCAAATTGTTGACTATGTTTACGAATAATATTCCTGATTCTTACTTTTGGGTTTACCTGGCTCGGTTCTCTGCAACTCACCAGTTTCAAGCATCTTATCCAGATAATGTCTTCTAAAATACGAACGCTCCAACTCGAATTTATACATTATTTCGCTTGCAGATTTTGGTTCTTTGCAAAATTCAATTATCTGCTTCATTATATCTTGGTCACTTTCTTGGTCACCCTGACCATGATATAATATAACTCTAATGCAATCTCTACCGATACCCAACTATTATAATCAGCAGTTTTATTGTGCCTCCACTAACATTGCAGCTAATTCATATACTCTTTCTTTGGTCACCTCGGCAAGTCTGTCATTGTATAGCATCGGCTTCATACGTTCATCTTCTGCTTGTTTTCCAGCAAATTCCGCTTCTTCATCCCGATATACGATCCACGCTCTTTCTTCTTCCACCAAACGGTTCATCTCTGCTTCGCTCAGCGTTTCTTTGAGTCTTGCCCAAATAGAATTTAACTCATCATCCCATAGATGATATCGATCTGACGCAACAGAATCTAAGTCCAACTGCGTCACAACATCTTCTGAATTTTGTCGTGCTAGAATATTCTCTTCTTCTTGCTCTATAGAAGCTAGCTCTTCTTCTAGTGAATCATCTGTGACAGTTACCCGATTCGATAAACAACCTGTTATCTTTTCAGCATTTTCATGTGTCAGGCTAAGATACTCTACTTCTATTTCATTTCCTAATGTCGCAAGATATTTCTCATATTCATCATTATCTACAGTTCTTTGCGATTGTGTTTCAAAATTATATATATAATATATATATCCGTCTCCATTTATATCTACTTCATCCGGAAATGCATTTCCCTGATAGTCTGCACTTCCCAAACTTTTATCCCAACCATCAATAGAAGAAACATCCACCAATTCGCCATTGTCAAGAATGCTAACCGTAAACGGCCATACCGCATCCCCTGCAAGTCCCTGGCTATGATATGAATCATTAACGATTAAACCTGTATCATAAAATCGATCAAACACTCCCGATTGGAAATATGGAACAACCTCATCTGTCTCTATATCATATCGATATACAAGCTGTACCATTCCCGCCATCGATGCTGCCTCCCGATTAAAAATCAACTCTGATACCCCATCAAGATCTATATCGGCAATTGCAAAAGTATCACTCTCATATGAAGCAAAATCTCCTGACTCAACAATATCAACACTCTCATTTTTCCACTCAATCACTCCACTATCAATAGCCTTCTCAAGAAATATTTTATACGCTAAATATTCCTCATTCTGGGCAAAAGTTGTATTTTCATCTGCCTCGTTTCCTGCATCTTCTATTTCTTCATTTTTTTCTGTATTCTCTATGCGCTCTGTTTCTGTAACTCTGGCATCGTCCGATAAATCGACGTCATAATCTTCTACAATATCTGTCTCTGCTCCACATCCCGATAATACCATACCGGCTATCAAAACTATAAACCAAACTCGGTCTTCATAGACATAGCGTGTGTTTCTGCTATAGCGTCTTCTTCCGTTTTTCTTTATCTTCTTAATCAAAGCATATCCCTCCAAAAACCGATTTCCTTATTATCATATGTTCCGATAACCAATCCTCTGTCAAGAAACGCATTGCGTTCTTCACAACAAGTTTCAGGCAACAAGCCGCAGGCATGACAAGCCGCAAGATTTAAAGAATCCCGCCCCTGCCCTTTGCTCATAATACAAACCGGATCATTAGAGCATGTTTGCGCATGTGATATAGCTTTTTTCAATATTTGCGGAAAAGCATCCGGTCTACCCTGTCTGACCAAGCCGCCAAGAGTTCCTTCCGAATCACCACTAGCCGTATAAACAAAAATTCCTGCCATGGTTTTACCGTCAGATTCCTCCGAACAATATAAACGCTCGCTAAGTGAGGCAATACTATAACCGCATTCAAAACTCAGTTGCGAAATCAAAAGATGCGAAAGCGTATGTAACATAATAAATTTAGGTGTAATTGTTCTTGGATGGTTCTTTCCGATAAATGAAGTCGAATAATTATCGCTTATTCTCTTTGCTCTCTCAATTACCGCCGGATTATCCCTTATCCATTTATCAATATCCGACTGCTCGAATTCAATAAATATACCCTCCCCTCGAACTTCATATGCCGGATACCACCGTGTATCTGATTCTTTAACATCGACAAACCCTTTGTCGTTTCTGTTCATTGCTGGACTAATTCTTGAAAAACCAATCAAAGCATTTACAACACGCACTTTATCAATCAATGAAACGGATTTTATATGTGGTATTTTATATTCCTTAATATCCATTTCTTCTCTGGAAAAATCCCCCAGAGCCTTTCCGGACGAAGAAGAAATCTCTCCCGTTAATGCACAATACTCGTCAATCCGATACTGTATTCCCGTAACATCAACTTCTGACGTTTCCGGTTCCAGCCATTTTTTAATAAGGATTTTTTCCACATCACTCTTTGACGCACCGACTTCCAATGCAATTTTTTCAGTCCATTTAGGCAACCGCTTTTTTATGGTATTAAGCTTATCTTCCGGTTCTTCGTCACTTATAATCGTAACACAGTCTTCAAAAGCCTTACTTTGCTCTATCTTAACGTTTAACTTATCCGCATATGGCGGAATAACCAAAGAACTGTAAACAATCGGAAAATAAACCGATGAAGCACCTCTTTGTACGGTTTTAGGATAACACGGACATTTTTCCTGAATATGTCTAAAAGGATGATTGCCTGAACATCTAAAAAAATCAGTACCCGCATCCTGATCCAATTTTTCAAAACAGTCTTTATCAAATGCTCCTTTTAAAGACGCGGTCGCCCCACATGAGCAACTTACACTAAGTCCTTCAAGTCCTTCCGTACCTGATGCGCCGGTTTTAAACTTTAACGCCGGTGTACCGCAAACAGGCTTTTTCGATTTGGTATGAACCCATTTTACCCAAGGAAAATCATTTAGGTGCCCTTTCTCGCAAACCGTTACGATACGTGCCACAACAAGATCTTGTTTACATTTCGGACATTGCATATGCTCGACCATATATTCGTCTCGTTCTAAAATCTTGGGATTCGCACTTTTTCTATACTCGTCAACCCATTTCCGCAAAGGCTGAAACTTTCTGCACTTAGGACAAAAATACCATTCCGGAAATCTCGCATACGCAATATTGGTCGGTATGGCAAAATAATCAACGCCCAATGCCTTGGCAAAACGATCGTCGTAAATCCTACCCGTATCTCCGCTCCAATATTCCGGTGCAGCCGTGACCAACGTTTGATCAGGGAAATCGACCATTGCACCGACACCGTATTGTAAAACTGCCTGTGCCGCACGTACAGAATGCGAAACTCTATTCAAATCAATTTTTCCTTTAATTTGTTCAGACATTAAATCATTCCTCCCATATTACAACACTCCCCGTTACAGGGGCATCGACATTTCGCATTGAAGTAAGCGTGTCAACAGCCGCGTCTTTTCCGGCGGAGTTATATTGCCTTAACAACCGACGTTCTTCGGAGCTCGGTGGAGATACCATAAATCTTCTACCAAAATAAATCGGAATCTTACCCCCGTCCTGATTACACTCCTCTACAAGTTCCTGCCATTTTTCAAAAAATTCCTGCATTTCCGAACGAACATCTTCAATATCATCTTTTAGCTGATTTTCCGAACGGGCATTAATGCTTTTTATACGATTCAAAACAAATTCTTGAATCTCGGATATGGATTTTTCCAAATCACCCATATCAAACTTTTGAGCATCTTTGTCGTCCTTCCATTCTTCTTTTTGCCTTATCATGGCTGTAAGAACGGCATGCAATGCCCGTTCGCGCGCCGGTTTTGAAAACGGTGTAGCCCCCGTCGGTTCAACAAATCGATAAAACGATTCATGATAAGAACGAAATCTTTCATAATGTGACCGGTCTCTGCTCTTGGTTGCATCATACTGTATAAAACACAATCCCGGGAAAGAACGTCCTACCCGACTGGATGCCTGTATATATTCACTGGTTAATTTCGGCTGCCCAACCATAAGCATTACATTAAGTCTTGCCACGTCAATTCCGACCGAAATCATATTCGTTGCCAGCAAAACACTTGAAGCATATTGCTTTGCTTCCATATTCTCCTTGGAATACTCAATCTTCTCCAATTTATCCAATGTTTCGTTTAATTCGGTAGTCGATACTCTACTTGTCAACTCATCTGCCCTGACAATAGGGCGTCTTGTGGTAAACATTCTATTAGCGGTTCTGATAATGAAATCTTTTACGTCATCATCTACTAATGTAGATGCTTTTCCTAAATCCTTCAAGCTATTAAAATAAACCGTCAATGTCCAAAATTTATCTTTTATTTCATCCGGCAAATCCATTGTATATGCCTTCTGCATTAAAGCCGCCATCATACGAATTTCAGTCATCGCTTTTGTTTTTCCGGAAGGCATAATACCAATATACTTTCTTCCGTAGATTCCTTTTTCGTAATCAATTGTTGATTCTCGTGCAAAAAAGGAATCCTCGGCATCTAACCCGGGGGCAGGAAACTGTACCACTTCCCTATTATACAACACGGAGCATTGCTCCTTTGCCCTCCTAATCGTAGCCGTAGAAGCAATGATTTTGGGATAAATCCCCTTTTGACCGCAAATTCCGTCAACGGCAGTTTCGTATATGCCTACAACCGTACCAAGCGCCCCTGATATAAGGTGAAGTTCGTCTTGAATAATCAATTCCGGTGCCCTGTTGTTGCTTCCTATGCCAAAGAAAGCACCTATCCGCCCGTCCCATGGCATCATCGCAAACTTATCAACCGTACCGAATAAGAGCGTAGGCGGATTACGGTATAGTTCGTCATCTATAATTTGAATAGGGAGTTTATTTGTAAAATCACAATCCTCTTGCGGACAAAACATATAAAAATGTTTTCCGCTTCCCATATTATACCCCCATTCACCGACCAATTTATTGTTTCTGTCATCCTTTACCATTTTCGTCCCGCACCAAGGACATTTTAAAACCTGAAACTTATTATGTCTTTCTTTTTCACTGCGCACATAATAATGTTTACTGACATTTTTCAGCTTCTCTAAATGGTAACTTGCAGAATTCTTACCCTCATTCCTATTCGGAATATGCGTTCCGCCAATCCATAGGCCGATTGAAATGGGTTCCTTCCCTAATGAATATATCGGATATTTTCGATGCTTTTTTTCACATTGTTGTCTGATATATTCACATGCGCATATCAATGTCGCCGCGCGTGTGAATTGTTGTGCCGCCAAAAGCCGTAACGTATATCTCATAATTACGGTTGTTCCGGTCGCTTCCTTAGAATAAGTCAACCGTCTATAGAATATCGCAAAAGCGGTCAACCCCAAATATGCTTCCGTTTTGCCGCCACCGGTAGGAAACCATATCAAATCAACAATATTACGTTCCGGCGACTCATCATAGACAATAGAATTGATATCCATCAGCAAAAACGCAATCTGAAACGGCCTCCAACGGCAATTTGCATCATCCTCTTTATAATAATCCGCATTGCGAAGCCAATCCGAAATTTCTTCGTCTCCCGGATATCGATCCGCACTCTCTTTCGCCATATCCGATTGCATCATGATATGTACTCGTTGCATGAACATCGCCCTGTTTGCTAAAAGGAACGCTTTATATGCGGTTTCATTTTCTTTCAAAGTTTTAATACCCGCATACATCCTTTCATATGCCCGCCTGCATTCCGCAATATTCTTTGAAGCCGCCGAAGTATATTTAGTATCAAGCAAAGAAGCCGTCTTTTCTAAATCAACTACCCAACTTTTATATAAATCCACCAAATTATACATAGAGGAAATCTTGGTATCTTTATCTATAGAATTTAAATCCGACAAATATTTCATTGACAGTTCAGCATTTGTTATTACCCTATTCTTCGGAAGAGAAAAATTCATGGCCGGAATTTCCTCTATAGGAAAAAAATCATTCCAGACACTGCCTTTACCCTGCTCGTCAATATCCCAGTCTACCGAAGTACCAAGTCCCGTACCGTATATTTTTTTGTGGCGATAAAGAAGTTCGAGAGAGCATTCTTCTTCATCCATCAAATGAATATCCGGATTTGGATTGCTTTCAACAAAGGAAAAACAATTATTATGAGTATTAATCTCAATACGCGATTGAAATATGCAATGATTGGCTTTCGCCGGAACTTCTTCAAGTTCGTTTACAAGCATAACCGTAACTGACCATATGTCATCCGATACCTTCGTTCGTAAAGCAACTATTTTTGCACTTGTTCCGTCAAGTTCTCTGTTTGATTCGGCATCAACGTATTCACCTTTTGAAAAATCCAATACAAACTCCGAAATTTCATGCGGAACACGGACATATCCTGCATTGCAATAATCCACAAATCTATATGCTATTTGCTTCAAAATCCGATATTCGTTTTCGGGAATAGTATCTTTCTCGAAGATACCTCTGACTTCCTTTGCTTTAATTTGAGTCAAAAGTTTCATTGTTCCCGTATTCTTATCAAAAGACATTTTATGTGCAAGTTCCGACGGAACAGCATAATGTTCAGGATCGGCAGGAGTATACGGTATTGCACAATCCGTTATTAACGCCTTTCTATACGTTGCAAACGTTACTTTCCCCTTTATAATATCTGCATTTCCCTTTATAAGAAATGTAATACCCATTGATGACGGCATATACTGCATGGACATGCCAATCTCTTCATCCAGATTTTCATCTGCCGTTTCGTCAAATTCAGACACATGTTTACGGGATTCTTGCACCGGTTCCGTTTGAATCTCAGCCTCCGCATCAGATTCTTCTTTATCGTTACTCCCGTCTGCTTCCGGTAAAGGGACCGTTTCATCGTTATCCTGATTCATTTGATTTCCCTGCGGAAAAAGTATTCCCACGGAATAACGGCTTGTCGGTGTGCTGGAAATCAGTTCATGTTCAATATCCGGCAGAGAAAATTCCGATCCCGGTCCAAGCAATTCCGATTTGATAATTTTAATATACGCTTCTCGTGCATCAATCAATTGTTTTCTGATTTCACTTTCGTTCACATCAATACCTCCGCTTCCGTAATCGGCTTATTAACCAAGTTAATATTTACATTTGTACTTTCATGCAATTCTATAATATCTTCTAATTCCAGCGTTTCCGAAAGATTATCCACATTATTATATACGACTTCTAACACACTTCCTTCTTGCGGAATATGCCCGCTCAATTTATTGTTAATTGCCTTACCGATAAGGTCAAGGATTGTCCTACGTTCACGCCTAACGACTCGGCAAGCCTCAAAGTATCCGACAATATCACTCAAAATCTTCCTGTCTTGAGTAACTCGGGCAATACATCCCATGGTCTCTATATCTCTGGGACCCACAATATGACTGTCCTCTACTAACCATAAACGAATCGTAGCCTCTTGTAATGAGCTTCCAGCCCTACGCATTTTTTTTGCAATATCAGAATATGTATAATCCCCCTGTGTCTTATATCTCCTTAATGCATCTTTCCAATATTCGGCCTTTTCAGAAGCTTCTATTACTTTTGTACCCAGTTTCCCCGTATCAAATAGTTTTTCATAAATGAAGTCTACAATATTTTTGGTATAGTCATCCCTTCTTGTAAATACCAAAAAGTCCCCCGGTAACAGCTTATCCACTGCTTTCTCCGTAACACTTCCTGCTTCATAATCAAACACAACCGCCGTATAATATTTTGAGAAAAAAATACGTTCACCTGTCACGAATATGCCTACATGCTTAACTTCCGAGAGAGGGACATTGCTATTGGAAACAAGCCCACTCTCTACAAATTTACCGATATCCAGAACATTCAACTTTTCAATATATTCCTCTAAATCCGAAAATTTTTGAACGGTAATTTCCTCTTCTTTATCTGCATATAAGTCCCCTGAATTCTCTTCACTATATCTGATTCCACAAATCTTAGAATTCAATCTTTTCTCGGATTTGTCTTTTTTCTTCTTTCGATATCCAAACGATTTATTTTCACATTCATACAACAAAGTATCAATATTTTTTGCAGAATGACATTGTAACGGATTAAACTTTTTACCGCTTATGTCTCCGACAACAAGAATCGATTCATATTCATGAGCGGCATCAAAACGATTCGCCGTAACACATATAACACTGTCATCATTATCTTTCAAAACACCTGTCATAACCAGCATCTCTGCATAATAAGCCTTTGGTACAACTATTGCAATTTTTCCACTGTGTTTTGCCAAATATTCTTTTATTGCTAATGCTTTCGGAGATTGATCCATAAACTCATAATATTTTTTTCTATATCGTTTATCACGGTAATGCACAGTTCTTCTACTACGCCGGCTTTATCGGCAATATCCCATAATTTATCAATACGCTCTTTCGGAGACAAAACAGTAGCACCAATCTTAAAATTTGTAACTAAATTTTCCATCTGACGCATCGGAAATACGGATGTAGTCAATAAATTCAATAGTCCATATGCAGACAATATAAATTCGTTTTTCTGTTCGTTAATCCAATTAGATTGCTTAATCAAAAGCAGTGTATCCTTAATCCTACGATATTCATCCCAAGTCCACCCACCGGGGACAAGAATCGATGAAACCGTATTATTAACAATATTATCAATCTGCTTTTCTAACTCTACCGTAAATGGATTAGCACATTTAATCTCTCCTGTACTTTTTGATAAATAACCTTTCGTACAGGCAAATATGTTCGCTTCCTCATACATGTCTAAAATACGGTCACTTGTATCAACATTAAGAAGCGAAGTAATATGTACAAAACGAAGAGATTTTCTTCTTAACAAATCGTCTAACTCGGAACTGTTTTCCGCTAAAGAATGTATTCCGTTGACAAGCAATCCTACCACCTTGTTTCCGTATTTATCAAGAACAAGATCTCTTGCAACAGACATTTTTCCTGCTATTTTAAGTACCGGAGCCGCTTTTGTCGGATTAGTCCCGAATTGTATTTCTTCCTGGTCTGTATAATACGCCGCCGGTACAATGTCGAGCAATCCTATTCGATTTTTCTCCCCATATACAATGCTCAAATGCTTACATATTTCCGAAAAGTCTCCCCTATTAGATACAATGACTACCGCTACATTACTCAAACTTGGGACATCCGCAATAGGTATATCAAAAATATGAGATAAAAATTCCTCACGATTTGTTTTTGACTTACGCACACCTCTTCCGTCAGTACGCAAAGATGTTCCATAATACGGTTTTACCAAATGTTTATTGCGCATAAAGGGTACTTTCCGTATAAATTCTCCGTTTTTACCTTTTGCATCCTGTACAAGAACCATATACTTGGTTCCGTTACTGTCTTCTAATCCTTTCCAACGATATCTTTTATTTTCATACATTACCATATCACCGATTTGAAGTCGGGAAATGATATCATCATTTGTCCAGAGATTATAAGACAAACACCCTAATGTAACGGCCACAACCGATATAATATCAAAACAAATCGATCCAGTATGCAATGCAAAGTTGACAGAATGCTTTTCACCGGCAAAAACATTATCGAAAAATTCGATATAACGCTCTATAATACTTTCTTTTGAAATCAGTGCATCTTCATAATAAATATCACACTTATCAAGCATAACACTTATAAGATTATTATCCGTCATACAGATACACTCCTGCCTAATTATTTTTCATTAGCATATCAATACATTTCAGAATAAACAAAGCCATTTCTTCAATTACAGGAATTGTAACGGAATTACCCAGTTGCTTATATTTTTGCAAATCCGGTAGATCTTCCGGAAATGAAAAGCCGTCATTTCCGTTACTATCTAAAAATGCATAATTTACAAAGCCCTGCAACTTCCCCCATTCTATTGGAGTCATAACACGAATCCCCATATCATTTAACGGAGTTTTTTTCCCCTTAATTTCCATGCCCGCAATTCCTTCTTGCGGATCATAAATCAGATTTCTTTCACGCCCGGAACCACCAGTTGCCAATAATGTATTTGCAATCGGTTTTTCTATGTTCGGTTCATTTACAATTCGATATCCGAATCCATACCCTTTTCCTTCTTGTCTGGCCCTATGTTTAATAAGTGTATCCAAATATCCGGATGCCATATAATATTTTGCATTCACATTATGTTCCAGCACGTCATTTAAATTACCATATAACTGTTTTCCTCCGGATTTCGGTAGTTCTTTCGGTAACCCCAAAAGCTGCTCTTTCCCGAATCTCTCCGTATCAAAACCGATTAAATAGGTCCTGGGACGATTCTGGGGCACACCAAAATCACGAGAATTCCTAATAAAATCTTTTGGCTTGTACACCGGCATGCCATCTTCCGATAGTTCAACCCCTATAATATAATATCCTAGTTTAATTTCTAATGTTTCGATGATTTTTTTAAATGTTTCCCCTTTGTTATGTGTCACAAGTCTGTCAACGTTTTCCAGAAAAAACACTACCGGACGAGTCCGTTCAATAATATCGGCAATATGAAAAAATATCTTTCCTTTTTCTTCATTTTCAAATCCTTCCTGAAGTCCGACTCTGCTAAAAGTCTGACAAGGAAAGCCCGCAAGCAAAATATCATATTCCGTTTGCTCTATGAGAGTTTTGAATTCGTCGCTGGTCAAATCATGTTTCGGATTATCTCCGAACAAATGCTCATAGGTCTTACATGCGCACTTGTCTATCTCCGCCGATAACACATTGATAAATTTGCCCGTCAATTCAAATCCTCGCCGTATACCGCCTATACCTGCACATAAATCAATTGTTTTATATGGTGCAACCGGTAATACACGTAATTCATCTATGATTACGGATATACAATAATCCAACTCTTTCTTTATCTCATGCCCCCAAAATCTTAACACTACCCAGCCTTCCTGCTGCAATCTTTCGGTCACATCATTATCACGTCTCATATTTCTTTCGATCTTAGCTATCCAAAATTCTTGATTACTCTTTATTTCTTCACGGGCACATTCCCAATTATACCCATGCCAGAAATCTCCGTCACAAAAAACAGCAATCTTCCTGGCCGGAAACGTAATGTCTGGTTTCCCGAATACTGATTTATCATTTCTTTTAAAAGTCGTTATGCCATAACGAATCAGTTCCGTGCAAAGCGCACTTTCAAGTGCCGTATCTTTATTTCGCACTCGACTCATATTATACTTAATTTCTTCCTTGGTTTTCTGGCGAGCCATTGCGCATTACCTCACTTCTTATTTTGAGCGGTATCAGAAACTCTGAAGTGTCCGAATTTCCTCTCCTTTTTATTGTTTTAACCCATTGTTTCCGCATATTTTTTGAATAACTTTTCAAAAAAGAAGATAACAAACGCCTCAAATTGGAACCCACCCTTCGTTAAAAAAATCTTTTTCCGGAGGTGCCAACCATACTAAAACTCTGGGATTTCCCTATTGAATATCAGCATATTATTTCTGATGCTGTGACTTTATCAAATCCTTCACAGTTCAAAAACTTTATTCCATATCTTATTACCGTGAGAAACTTCCTTGAATCTCGATTCTGTGGACAAATTGCTTGCTTTCTGCTCTTATACCGGTAGGTCCGCCATCAACCAGCCGCAAATCCTTCGTTCCTTTATCCTTATGCTTGATCTCCTTACCATGCTCATTGACTGTTCCCCAGACCAGTTTCCGCCTCTCGGCTTCGTAATCCGGAGTTTGAAAAGCTCGACCGCAGGGACTTCTTCCCTACTGATAAGAAAAAGCCTTCTTTTAAACCGGACAAAAATTTGAAACTGCCTAACTACCATTCCGATATCACGCGAAAGGTTGCCAATTATACCTTACAGGATCGGGCATTCCCTTTTTATTACGACATGTCTCTTTCTTTAATATAAAATGACATGACAGTGTTTCCGGAATCATCCCCCTTTCCGAATTCAAACGTGGCTTTGCTATCTCTATTATACAGCAAATAAACCATTTAGATTTGTATTTATTACAAAAATATATATACTTTTCAAAGTAACACCACTTTACAACTTTTGGATTAAGACACGTTTTCAAAACACAGGTATTCCAAGACTTTACTAATAACCTTTGATTTTATGTGGGTTTCGATGTTTCGCACCAAGTTTACATAAAATATCTGCCGCCTTATCTGTTCGCTAAGGGCAAACCGGCACTCCTGTACACTGCTCCCCTTATACTGTGACATTGTTTCCTCCATATAGGGCAGCAGTTTCATAGCACAATAACTGATATTAATGAGATTCACCAGCATTTCGATCCCCCTGCGGCTGCGGACCATGTATGAGCATAACGACCAGAAGGATTTCTGCTCATAGTAGCTTACCTCAATGTTCCACCGGAACGAATACAGAAACAGTGGGATATACGGCATCCATCCGCTCCCTGTCTGGTTCAGCGGCGCTTTTTCCTGCCAGGCACAAAACATTTGCAGCTGTGTAGGGAAAATAGTACTGAAAAACAGTCTTCTTGTGCCGTTTTCCTTCCCTGTGGAAGTCACATAGACCATGACTTCACGTGTCCCGAAGATATTTGTCAGTACACGGCGGCATCCGGTATAATAATCACCCACCTTTTCATCAGAAAGGTCAAAGTCGCTGTCTATCGACAGACGGCGACCATGCTTTGCAGGCCTGCCCTTTCTGCCTGTGGGCTGGGGCGCCAGATCGTATATAACGGAATCAGCCCTTGCATTGCCGATCAGGTCAAGGTTTTCATAGGCATCCACGACTGACACGAGGTTCTGCTTTACATACCAGCTGTCACACAGGATGATGACATTTTTCTGTGCGGAAAACTCAGGCATCACCTGACGTACCATGGCTGAAGCAAGCTCCAGCTTTGACTCCTTCTTCTGCCACATACGGTACCCAAGCGGGACGGCAAGGTAAGAGATCCGGTCCCGGTTCCATACCGGCACACACAGCATAAGGCTGACAAAACAGTGCCCGTTCAGGTAATTGGAGCCATTATGTGCTGCATGGTCGAACAGCTTTGACACATCCTCAAATTTCTTCCCGAATTTTGAAACCATGGTGTCATCTATGCACAGGAAGAGAGGCTGTGATTTCAGTTCTGCCGGAATCAGCTTAAAGGCAAGTCTTGCGGTAACATTCATAAAAGCGGAGTAATCCACTTTTGCATAAGAGCAGGCATAATAAAAAGCATTCAGGGATTTTGTGGTTATACCTGATAAAAAGTGTCTGTACAGGGAACGGATGGAATCTGCGGACTCCATAGCCAGTATGGCTAATACCAGCAAAAACAGGCTTTCAGCGGTAGGGACAGCGAAAGTAGCAAAATAAGCGTAAAAATATCGAAAAAGCCTGCCAATTATGTGTTTGTCGTTGTATAATAAGGTTGTCGTATGAGGTCACCTCTTTCGTGTGTTTTTGTTTGCAAACTTATTATACACCAGAGTGCCTCATACGGCATTTCTTTTAAAAAGTTGTAAAGTGGTGAAAGTAATATAAAGAAAAAATTTTTGCCACCAACATCATATAAACCAATGATTACAAATATATCAGATGCCATACCTATTGTACCACAGAGCCCTCTCAAGGAGTCAGCATTTTTTAATTGCATTCATCCTTCCTATATCTCTCCACAATCATCCTCTGTATCTGTTCCCCATAGCACAACGTCTCATATGTATTTCCTTTCGCACTTACCCGCGTCCCGACGCGTATCCCCACTGCCTCGCCTTTTTCCGTTGGTCTGTCGTAAAAGCGTCCGTCTATTCTCCTGCTCTCCACATAGCCTTCCTCCGTAAGCCATTCCAGAATCTTAGAGCCTGCAAGTCGTTTTGTCGTACTCTCATCCCGCAGACGATTGAGCTGCTCCACAAAATCACCCAGATAGCTTCCATCCGAATAGACAATTTGCTTCTCCATCTCCTCCGTGATGAAAAACTCTGTCTTCTGCCTGCGCTCACGATTACGCTCACGTTTTCCTGTGTCCTCAGACGAAGCTGCCGCTTCTGCCTGCTCACCAAAATATAGCTTTTCTTTTTTCCCGCCCGTATACTCCTGAATGCGGTTTAAGAAACGCTCTCCGTACTTTTCATATTTACGTTCTCCGACACCGGCTACATTCAACATCTCCTCACGGTTCATCGGCAGCTTCACGCACATGTCAACTAAAGTGCGGTCCGAGAAAATAAGGTACGGCGGAAGACTCTCCTCCCTTGCGATCTCCGTGCGCAGGCCCCGCAGGATTTCAAAGAAATCCAATCCCTTCGAGTTTAAGATGTCAGATTTTCGTTTTGCCCTGTTGCCTACATCTCCTCCCCGCTTGTGCTCCGCTGCACTTTCTTTTTCCATGCGAAGCATCAGGTTGCATTCTCCCAAAGCAAGCTCCCGGCCGGAAGAAGTAATTTTTAGCAACGCATATTTATCATTCGTCTGCCGCAAAAGTCCTTCTTCAAGCATCTGTCCTATGATCTGCCTGATTTCCGTCTCCCTGTAATTCGCCAGCAATCCAAATGTCGCGTAACGCTCCACACCATACTCACGCAACTTCGCATTTTTCCTTCCCAGAAGTGTACCGATCACCACGTTCATACCGTAACGCTGTCCCTGTTCTCCGATACACTGCACGATAAGCTTTGCCGCTTCCGTAACGTCTTTTTCCACAAACTCTTTCTGGCAATTCCCGCAATTTCCACAATTTCCCGCAGACGTTTCTCCAAAATAATGCAGGATATAACTCCGCAGACAGCCCGTAGTATTACAATAGTAATTCATTACCCGAAGCCGCTGCTCGTCCCGTTCCCGAATACTTTCCATTTCCTCAGCGGAAAACTCCGTGTTCTGCTCCTTATTCTCCAGCAAAAAACGATTGATTACCAGATCCTGCGGCGAAAAGAGCAGCACACATTCCGACGGCTCTCCATCCCTTCCCGCACGTCCCGCTTCCTGATAATAATTCTCCATGCTCTGCGGCATATTATAATGGATTACATAACGCACATTGGACTTGTCGATTCCCATTCCAAAAGCATTCGTCGCTACAATCACCGGCTTTTCATCATAAATGAACGCGTCCTGATTCTGCTTCCGCTCTTCCCCCGAAAGCCCTGCATGATATTTTGTAACTGCAATCTTCTCCGCCGCAAGTATTTCATAAAGCTTCTCCACATTCTTTCTGGTCGCGCAGTATATGATACCGCTGTCCGCGAAATGTGCTTTGACATAATCAAGTATATAGCCTTCTTTCTGCCTTACGTGTTCTACAGAAAAGAAGAGATTTTTCCGGTCGAATCCGGTCACAAGCACCTTGGGGTTGTTTAAACCCAGAACGCAGACGATGTCATTTTTTACTTCCTCGGTCGCAGTTGCGGTAAATGCACTTAAAATCGGACGTTTCGGCAGTTCTTTTACAAACTGTACGATTTTTAAGTAGCTCGGTCTGAAATCCTGTCCCCACTGGGAAATACAATGCGCTTCATCTACCGCCACCATGCTGATTTCCACAGAATGTGCAAATCGCAGAAAATTCTCCGTCTCCAACCGCTCCGGCGCAACATAAATAATTTTATATTGACCGTTTACCGCAAGAGACAGCGCCTTTGCAATCTGCGTCTCCGATAAAGAGCTGTTGATAAATGCCGCGTGAATTCCTGCCTCGTTCAACGCCTGCACCTGATCCTTCATCAAGGAAATCAGCGGTGAAATCACTAATGTAATGCCGGGCAGCAGCAGCGCCGGAACCTGATAGCAGATAGATTTCCCTGCTCCGGTCGGCATAATGCCAAGAACATCCTGTCCTGCAAGAATGGCATCCACCAGTGTTTCCTGTCCCTCTCGAAAGGAATCGTAACCAAAATATTTCTTCAGTACTTCGTGTTTTGTCATGTTCCTCCTTTATACCAGCATCTTTTAGCCTTCTTTTCGTAAAATGTGTTTTATCAATGCATCACCGAGAAGTAATTAATTAGTATTTCTTTGATATGGTTATACCTTCTCGCATATGCATTTTCTACGCGGATGATCTGGAGATTATGGGCTTTGCAGATTTCATTTTTCTTTCTGTCCCTGTTCTTCACTACCTCGTTGTCGAAATGCTCTTTCCCGTCCAGTTCGATTGCCAGAATCGGAATCTCCTTCCCTTCCTGCTTCTCATATACAACAAAATCAAAACGTCCGTTGTAAAAGAGATCGTTGTAATCTTCATTCTCCCAGAACACATGCGCAATGGCAACCTCCTTGTGCACTGTGTATCGGCTCTGGGTCAGCCATATATTTTCCAGCGCATGATTCAGATTCTGCAAAAAGGCTTCCTCCATCGCACTGCTGAAGGGCTTGACGCCGAGTGCTCTGGAATTTGCCCTCTTAGGCGTCACCACAGTACTTCCACCTGATTTTACATACTGGGCAAACTCGTACAAATCGTCGTCCCCATCGTTTTTATGCAGACGCTCCAGATTTTTACTACTGGACAACAGAATCAGCTTGTCCTTCGCCCGGGATGTCGCTACATTAATCAGTTCTTTATTATTTTTAAGCCACTCATACGTTCCCATCTGCGTCTGGTCCGTGATGGCAGTCGAAAACAGGATTACGTCTTTCTCATCCCCCTGAAATGCATGTACCGTTCCGCAACTCACATTTGTTACTCCTGCATGTTTTAATTCCTTCTCAATCAATTCCTTTTGATTCACGAAAGGCGTAATCACCCCAATACTCTTGTCGCGGTTGTGCGCCGCATAATTTGCAATCTCCCTCGCTTCCGCCGGCGCTGTGTTTTTATAATTTGTGGTTGCCTCCGCCATCTCCACATACAAAAGCGGCTGCTCCTCCCTGCTCTCGGAACAAATATTCAGCCGGGAATTATAATATTTCCGGTTATTAAATCCAATGATGCTCTTATGACAGCGGTAATGGTTGTGAAGCAGTATCTCATCGCTGACCGCATCACAGGCGAGGTAGGTCTTATAAATAGAGTTTTTCCGGTAATCATACTCATTCGATACCGCATAACGCTTTTTCAGCTTTTCATTCGTTATCTCGTCAAGCAGAATAACCGGATTAAGCTGCTGCGGATCGCCCACCAACATCAGACTCTCTCCCCGCACAATCGGCACTAACGACACAGCCGTATTGCACTGGCTCGCCTCATCCATGATTACCATGTCAAACATCGGCTCCGGCTCTCCCAGCCGGTGCGCAGAAATACAAGTCGTCGCAATGACTGGAAAAATCTTTTGCAGCTTTGAAATATTTTCTTTTTTCGCAAGATACTTTGAAAACGCTTCCGCGCGCCTTTCCTCATCTTCCATCTCTATAATTTCCCTGAGATCGGAATTTCTGGGATTATTAATTTTCTGAATATAACGCGCAGCGGTATAATACAGATACTTTTTCAACTCTTCCGTATCGTCATCCAAAAGCGAAATTGCTTCTTCCTCCGACACCTCTCCTGTCGCTTCCATCCTTCTGTTAATCTGTTTGCGCTGTCGCCCGCCCAGATCCGCTTCAAACGGCAGCATCTGCAAAGAAGCGCTGTTCTTCTTTTCATAGTCAAGCAGACGGTCGATCGCCTCCTCCCGCTCTTTTAAGTCCAATAGTTCCTCGTAGCGCTTCAACAGTTCTGACAGCCGTCTTGCGCGCCTCTTCCGGTCATCCTTGTTCCGGTCGAGCGTTCCCTCAAATACCTGTACCTTCTTTACGCTCTCGTATAACTTCTGCATGGTGGCAAGCGCTTCTTTTACCTTCTCGTTGTTTCCAAGACGCAAGATTGGAAACGGTATCGTCTTTCCCTTATATTTTATCTGGGAAAGCTTCTCATAGACGCCGTTGATCGGGTGATTGTTGTACGAGGCAAAGAGCACCGTCCGCTCATTAAAAAAAGCTGTTACGATCGTATTGATGATCGTGTTAGTCTTACCTGTGCCCGGCGGTCCCTGGATATAAGCCACCGGATATTTCATTGCATTGTGGATCGCAAGAAGCTGATCCATATTAATTCTCTGGTTAATCAGCGCAATCGGATATGCCGCCGTCCTTCTCGGTCGTTCCAGCAGATCACCGAAAAATGCTTTGATGGGCACAGGCACTTCGCCTTTCTGATACATTTTCATGATCGCCCCGTATTCCTTGTGAAGATCAAGCGGAATGTCCATTCCCAGACCTATGATATAAGGCATGTCGTCCACATTGCTGCCCTGCTGTGGCATATGCTTCATCATACAGTCCTTGATTCTCTCCTGATTCGCCTCAAAGTCACGGAGCAGCTCGTATTCCTCCGCATCCAGATAGCGTCGTATGCTCTGCGTCGTACCGTTCAGCGTAAATTCCGCGCAGACCGTGATTTCCTCATCCGGTTTTAACACGCGCTGTTTTACATCCAGATTCAGCTTGCGGTATGCCAGAACATGTAACCCGTTTGAGGTATGTACGCTCAAAACATTCATGGCAAGCTGTTTGATGCGCAGTCCTCCGTCCGGGCGTTCCTCTCCCTCCACGCGATATTGGAAATTCTTTACAATGGTCTGGAATTGTTCCTGCGTCAACTCGTAGGATTCCCCCATTAATCGTTCACGATCCAGATAGCGTACCAGTGCAAAATCCGATATATATGGAGTGGTATTCATCCGGTTGCACATTTCCAGATAGCTTAGTATTTTTAAATTTGCCGTATTATCGAAAAGAGAACTGTATTTGTGAGGATTTAAGTAGATGTCTTCGACCAGAGCTTCATTGACAGGACAATAAGAACCTTCCACAATGCGGGAAGATAAAATAGAGTCGATCTTGATTTTCGGAAACCACTCCACCGTGTACTGACCAAGGTGGAGTCCGTCGACCGCCAGACTGCGCCCACGAATATCGAAGTCACGGATTCCGATCCAGTATTTCGTGATCTGATCCTCTTTGTTGCGATATTCGATGCTTAACCATTTTCCTTCGTGGATGGCACGGAATATGTCCCGGAAAACTGTATTCATGGGCTTCCTCTTTTCGTTCGCTTGATGGGGTTATTTTACACCTTTAGTTAAGGTTTGGCAAGTTCCCCCTATTAACCTGCCTCCTCATCACTTCGTAGATTTATCCAAATATATCTTTTTCTCCCTCATGTCTACTTTTGCCACAACGCCATACTGCAATGCACATCGTGGCGTCGCATGACCGAAATTCACATTATAAACAATCGGAAGCTTCTCATTATCTATCACTCTTATAAGAACTTCTTTATATTCCTGATAATAAGCTTCATCCTGTGGCTTTCCGACCAAAACACCTTTTACCACATCAAATACGCCTTTATTCTTAAGCGCAATTATTTCCTTTTCAAACAATTCCGGTGCAGGCTTTTCTTCACAAGTTTCTATAAACAGAACTTTTCCTGTCCACTCTTCCTTGCCCGGAAATAGCCCGTATTTTTCGCAGACTTCTTTTTCGTCTTCATATCTGGTAGTTGTCAATACATCATAAAAGCTTTCCAGACATCCGCCCAGCAACTCCCCTTGAAAAACTTCACCGCCCTGTAAAAGTTCGAAGCCTCGTTCTTCCTTGTGTGCTATTCTGTCTGTTCCGACTGCTTTCCTGGAAAAATCCTGCCGCTCTTCGTACCATATTTCACTGGATACAATCTCTCTGCATTCATTTCCTTCTAAGTAACTTTCAAATGCCTTTTTGCTGTATGGCAGCATTTCCTCTACAATTTCTCCTAAATCGCATATAAAATTCGGACCATAATATGTAGACAGCCCAAGCTTATAAAGCATCCTTTAAGTCCTCTGCTCTTGCTTTGGGATTCTCCTTTAAATATTCAATCCCCTTTAAGGCGTTCGGCATAAACACCGGCTTTAGTCCATATTCCTTTAATCGCTTTACGCCTATTTCTATATTGTGGCTGCAAAAATCTTCGCCTAGCATTCCGCTTGATAAGCTTACGATTGCCGCCTTGTCACCTTTTCTTAATTTTCTTGCATATTGCATGGCTCTGTTCCCTTCTTAATTTCATTTCCTTAAATTGTTTTCCTTATCAAAAAAAGCCTTTGCTAACGCAATATATTCCTCTTGTGAGCACGCTTCTTTGCACTTTTCCTGATATTTTTCTGAGCGCTTCAGCATTTCCTCAATCTTATCGCACGGAAACGCTTCGCATTGATTGCATTTTTCCACACCGTGCGTTCTTGTACAATCCACCAGACCATATGTACAGGTTTTATCCGAAGAACACCCCTCACAAGCAATTTCATCATTCGATACCACTGTATCACGCCATCCAACCCGATGCCACAACTCTGCGACTTTTCTTAATTTCGCTTCGCTATGTGCGTTATATCTTGGACACCAGATACAATTATCTCCGCATAAAGTAATCTTTTCTTCCATAAACAAAATCTCCCCATTACACAACGCTTAATATTCCGTAATTTCATAAGCAGTGTATTCATGACTAAATTGATAGCCCAATTTTTCCGCCAACGCTATCGACCACTTATTCTGCGCATCCCAGCTCGGATATAAGCCCTTCTTCAAACATTCCAAAACCAGTTTCGCACCGCACGCATATGCCAGTCCTTTTCTCCGGTGATCTTCTCTCGTGTCGATTTCGATTTCAATCCCTGCGTTGTAGGTGCTATAAGATGAAGCTCCTGCGACCAGTTCTCCATCCTTTAAGGCGACCACTCCCAAGCCTAACCCTCTGTATGTATCATAATCCTTATATTGGGATACCAGATCCTTCGCCCAATCACTGTTGCGGCACATGTTATATTCCTGTGCTCCCAACATTTTTAATTGATAATCCTCCGACAAGTCCGAAACTGCACTCTCTAATTTAGATACGTCAAAAACATTTTGTTTCTTTTTCGTTGCATACCTCGTAACTTTTCTGGCTTTATCCCCAAAACACGCTTCGATTAATTTAGCCCACTCATCGTTCTGCGGAACCATAATCATAAAATCCTGCCTGCAGTTTTCCGGCTTCCATCGAACCAACTCCTCACTTGGATTCCCTGCAAAAAATGCAAAATCTCCTAATATTGCCACCGCAGCATCTTCTGTGGAGTTCATATGTATTTCTCCCATTATTCCCTGTAAGCAGGACCATATGAGTGTATCATTCCAGTTTTCAAATATTTCTCTTAAACTCTCTTTCAATTTTCCCCCTCCATAAAGCGCAGCGGCAAGAGCACTTATCGAATCTCTTCACCATCTCTAAGATACCACACTTCACGTCTTCTTCCAATAGAATGTTAAAAAAACGGGCAAAATTGAAACTTTGCATTGGTAGATTTTCATTCGCACATCACTTATAATTTGTTTAAACAAAACGCAGGAGGTTCTGACTATGAATTTGGGAAACAGCCTTTTTAATGCCCGCAAAAAGAGCGGACTATCACAGGAAGAAGTTGCTGAAAAATTAGGAGTAAGCCGACAGACGATTTCAAAGTGGGAGCTCGGCGAAACACTTCCAGACATACGGCAATCCAAAAAGCTATCCGCCATTTATCATCTTACTTTAGATGAATTGATAGACTTTGACATTGACGTAAAAGAGATTGAACAGGCTATTGAAAACACAAGCGAAGAAACAGAACAAAAAATCGACTGGACAAGTATGTGGGGGAAAAAATATCCGGTTCTCACTACCTACCAGCAAAGAGTTGAGGTTGATGATTACGCTGTCCGACTAAGAGAGCTGCTCGACAGTCTGAAAAATCGTTATGGCTACAATGATTTAGACGCTATGCTGGTTTTAAAAGATATTTTAGCACATGTATGGAATGTTAAGAACGCATCTGCTCCAAAGACGGATGCTTCGGGCTTAGAGTAAAATTGCTGATGTTAAAAGTGCATTGAGAAGTCATCTTCCCACTGTCCTTTTACTGGAATATGCCGGACGGACAAAGAAACGAAAATGCTGGCGCTGCTGCGCAGGGTGGGAAAGCCAGTGAAACAAAGCTGGCTTTCGACAACCTGACACTGGATAAAGAAAAAATAGCTGTCTACTTCGGGCAGAAGGAAATCACAATAAGACGGCCGGAATATCTTTTACTTTTATTGCTGATGGAAAATAAAGGAAGTACTATTGCTCCTTTAACACCGGTTTACGGCAAATTCTTCATAGGCTGCAATTCCTTCTTTCAGTCTGCAAAGCCCCTCCTCCAGTACCGCCCGCGGGCAGGCGATATTCATCCGCAGGAAATCCCCGCCGCCCGCACCGAACCTGTTTCCGGCTGATAAGTACAAGCCGGTTTTCTCCCGCATATATTCTGCTGCTTCTGCGGCAAATCCCACCATTCTGCTACAGTGCAGCCACAAAAGGTAGGTTGCCTTGGAGGGAACTACCTCAATCTGAGGAATCTGCCCGCGGATATATTCTGCCGCCGCTTTTTTATTTTCCAGAATATAGCCCCGCAGCGCATCTAACCATGCTTCACCCTCTGTAAAGGCAGCAATCGCCGCATCTATGGCAAAAGCGTTCGGCTCCGCTGCTTCATCGGTATTTAAGCCGCGCCGCACTTTGTGGCGCAGAACCGGGTCGGGAACTGCCACCGCCGCTGTCTGCAGTCCCGCCAGGTTAAATGCTTTGGTCGGAGCAACGCAGGTGACGCTGTTATCCCGGCAATGCTTCGATACGGATGCGAAGGGAACATAAGCGCATCCGGGATCTGTCAAATCGCAATGAATTTCATCTGATATTACAACTACATGATGCTTCCAGCACAGTTCTCCGATCCGCCCGAGCGTTTCTCTGTCCCAAATCTTTCCTACCGGATTATGCGGATTGCAGAGAATCATCATAGAAGTCTGCGGATCGGAAAGCTTCTGCTCCAGATCCTCTAAATTGATCTGATATGTCTCCCCGTCATATTCCATCCGGCTTTCCAACACCTGCCGTCCGTTATTGAGGATGGAATTGAAAAAGATATTATAAACCGGCGTCAGCACAAGCACCTTTTCCGCCGGAGTCGTCAGTTTCCTCACCATACTGGAAATAGCGGGAACAACTCCGGTGCAAAAAATCAGCCAGTCCCTTTCCATCTGGAAATCATGGCGGCGTTTCCACCATCCTATGTACGCCTGATACCATTCCTCCGGTACAGTGGAATATCCAAACACGCCGTAAGCCGCCCTCTTTCGGATCGCTGCACAAATCTCCGGCGCTGTTTCAAAGTCCATATCCGCTACCCACATGGGAAGCTCATTTTCCCCTACCTCCCACTTCAGGGAATTGGTATTCCTCCGATTAATCTGCTTATCAAAATCGTATAACATTTCGCACCTCCAAACTGCTGCTTTGAATGGTTCGTCTAATGAAAAGGTTACAGTCACATCCCGCATTTCAGATTCGCATTGAAAAAATCCGCCAGCTTATCAAAAGGAATCCGGTCCGTCCGGTCGTACAGATCGATATGCTCCGCATCCTCTACCACAACCATCTCCTTTGGTTCTGCTGCAGCAGCATAGGCATTCTCGCTAAAGAAACGGGAATGCGCGCGATCTCCGACTACGAACAAAATCGGTCGTGGAGAAATTTCATCAATATAGGAAAGCAGCGGGAAGTTCATCATCGCCATATCGCTGGTTGTGGTAAATCCGCCTCTGGCATTGGGATGATGACCACGTTTTACGGCGTAGAACCGCATCCATTCCGCTCCCGGCTCCGGAATATCCGCAGGAACTTCCTCCAAGGGCTGTTCCGGAAAACTGGGCAAATATTCCGGATAGCCGTTCTCCGCGTCGATCCATCTCTGTCTGGAAAGCTTCTCCTTCGCTGCGCGAATAGCGTCTTTGTCCATTCCACCCCGGACAGCGGCATTCATATCATACATACTCATGGTAGCAACTGCTTTGATACGAGTGTCACACTGGGCGGCAGAAAGAGCGAATCCGCCGGAACCACAGATTCCAATCACGCCGATTTTCTCCCGGTCCACAAAAGGCTGCAAGCCCAGATAGTCCACTGCCGCACTGAAATTTTCTACGAAAATGTCCGGCGAAGACAGATTCCTTGGAAACCCGCCCGATTCGCCCATGAAGGACTGATCAAAGGTCAGGATAACAAAGCCCTTTTGTGCCAGTTCATTGCCATACACACAAGGTCCCTGCTCTTTCACACCTCCATAGGGCGCGCCTACGATCAGAGCCGGATGCTTTTCGCTCAAATCCATCCCCCTGCTATGATACAGTTCCCCCACAATGTCCAAACCGCAACGATTTTTGTATACAACTCTTTTCCTTTCGATTCCCTCGCTCAACGCTGCAATATGTCCGCTCATAATGATTCCTCCTTAACAATTATGCTGCTTCCGTCGTTCCCTGTTTACAGATGATCTTTGTCTTTGCCGGATCTACCTTATCCTGCTCAATCATCAGTTCTCCAATTTCATCAGCCCGGATCACTCCGCTGGTCGGGTTTAATACACTGTCCACCTTGCCGGTAATCTCTGCGTCCACCGTGGAATATTCGAACGCCAGCGTTGTATTCAGCAGGCGGCAGTCTTTCATAACCAGATTGTCAATATAGCACATTCCCTGCAGACTCTCGATAGTACAGTTCACAAGAGTCAGATTCTTTGCGTTCCAGCCCAGATACTCACCGGAGATAAAGGAATCGTACACTGTCACGTTCTCACTGTTCCAAAAGGCATCCTTCGAGAGAAGTCGGGAATTACGAATTTCCACATTCTTTGCCCCGTCAAAGGAATAGTTCCCATACAGGGTCAGGTTACGGATAACCATATTCTGACTGTTCATGGCAAAGTAATCGCCTTTCGCAGTCACCTGTTCCATAGTAACACCGTCACAGTTCCAAAGAGTTTCCGCCGCATCGGCAAAGGATACCCTGCGAAGAGTCACATCATGACAGCGGCGGAAGTTCTTTGGGGCTTCGATCGCGGAATCCTCGACGCAAATGCGGTCCGTATACCAGACTCCTGCTCTTGCCATCTTAAACCACGTACAATCCTTCACCGCAATATCCTTTGCGTACCACAACGGATACTTCCACTTGAACATACTCCCAAACAGTTCAATATCACAGCTTTCCTTCAGCGGGGACTCGCCATCAGCAAAGATGGAATCGAAAACACGAAGCTGTCTTCCCTGAAACAGAGCCCGCTCGCCGGTCAACATTGCTTGTCTGATTTCCTTCATTGCATTCTCTCCTCGTCTAATTTTCTTTCATCTGATAAATTAAATAGTCCAGACAATCGATTTTCTTTTGCCATTCATGTGTGTTGTTCAAAAGAAAACTTCGATGCTTCTGCAGCAGCTTAACTCCATCCGAAAATTTCCCCTGCTCCAGATCTTCCATGAAAGTCTGGATAACCTCATCGGTACAGCCCGCGTCCTTTAAGTTCTGCACGATTTGAAGTTCGGAACGATTTACTTTCATGTTTCACCTCTTTTCTGAACCGCCTTTGTTTTCCGTTTCTGGTTATAGTATAATGTCTGCATTCAACTATAGCAAATGCTTATATTGAATGCGTTCATATAGTTGACAGGCATGGATTGGCGCATTATAATAGATGAAGCAGCGTGTGGATATTTCATAGACATCCCCAACAAAGGAGACAGATTTTATGGAACTGAGAGTATTACAATATTTTCTGGCGGTCACAAGAGAACAGAGTATTTCCGGTGCAGCAGAATCCTTACATCTGTCGCAACCGACACTTTCAAGGCAGCTAAAGGATTTGGAAGACGAATTAGGCAAGCAGCTTTTAATCCGGGGGAATCGCCGGATCACTCTGACAGAAGAAGGTATGATTCTCCGCAAACGGGCGGAGGAAATCATGGAACTGGTACAAAAAGCCGAGCATGAAATCGCGACTTCGGATGATTTCATCGCCGGTGATATTACTATAGGCGCCGGGGAAACTGACGGTATTCGCTTTCTGGCCCGAGCTGCAAAAACACTTCAGGAACAATATCCTGATATTCATCTGCACATCATCAGCGGTGATGGGGAAAGCGTAGAAGAAAATCTGGACCGTGGATTGATCGATTTTGGCTTCATGTGCCGGGAAATTGACACCGCCAAATATGAATATTTGAAAGTTCCGGGAAATGATTCCTTTGGAATTCTGATGCGCCGTGATTCCCCTCTTGCCGAGAAAGATTTTGTTGTACCGAAGGATCTGTGGGACAAGCCTCTCATTGCCTCCCGACAGATGATCCGTGACACCAACGTAGGAAAGATACTTGAGTGCAATCAGGAAAAACTAAACATTGTAGCTTCTTATAATCTGTTGTTTAACGGTTCTATTATGGTTGATGAAGGCGTTGGATACGCTCTATGCTTCGACAAGATTATCAATGTCAGCGGCAACAGCAATCTCTGTTTCCGACCGCTGCTGCCAAGAGCAGAAACGCCTCTTTATGTGATTTGGAAAAAATATCAGACCTTTACAAAGGCTGCCGAAAAGTTTTTGACGAAAATGCAGGAACTGGCTCTATAAAGTGAAGTTAACCATTTTGTTGTCCATATGAGAAAGTGGAGAGTATGAAAATTTTTCTGTAAATAAGTATTAGTGACAGGTCTTCTATGATAAAATCTAAATCATAGGAGGCCTT